>BNJV01001107.1_pt1 | contig 87644 bp, 95 predicted proteins | sample 8540591 | NCBI WGS metagenome assembly BNJV01 (sample SAMD00202457, study PRJDB9452) | human saliva metagenome | host: Homo sapiens
CAATATTTCTAATAGCACAGACTATATCTTATCCCACGAGCTTTACCTGTTTGAGCCTGCCCTTCCACCGAACTTTTGGTGTACTCCCTTAAATGGGATAGTCGTTGAACCTTACCTTGCGGTCTTGGCTGCTGATTGCCCATTGTTTTTTAAGATAAAATTTTTTCTTTTTAGCACTAGGGTTTTTAACCATTTCTATTTTTTATGCCATCTGGTTTTATTTTTCCGCTTTCGCAACGATCACACTTATATCTTCATATTTATTTTTATCCTAAACAAGACATTATGTTGTCGTTAAACCAGCTTTAGGGTTTTCCAGCAATTCAAGCAGTATTAGGCAGTTTTAAAACCGCCTATGCATACATATTTCTATATATGCTGACTATACTTTACAAACTAATTTTGCAATTTTTAGTTTCAATTATATGCTTTACAGTTGTAGTTTTAATCAATTTTTGTAATTTTCAATATTGCAACATTCATTTCTTTAGAAAAAGGTCCTTGCATAGCAATTATATTTTTAGGCAAATATCCAAGTTTTTCTGCATTTTGTATAGAAACCGTTGTAGGCAGTATCCTGATAAATAAATTATTCTTTTCTTCTATACCTCTTAACTCTACTAAAGGAATTTGATCCCAATGTACTCAATATATTTTTGTTTTCAAATTTATTCAAAAATACAATTAGCTCCTTCAAACTTTTTAAACTGAAATACATTTTCAGTTCCATAATCAATATTTTTTTCTTTCAAATCTTACATATTTTATCTTTTTCTCCACAATATTCCGCTCATTTAAATAACTTACCATTGAAATGACAGTATTACTAATATTTTTGTGCATACGGATGACTTGCATCAATAATTAACTGAACTTCTAAAAACTTATTTTTATTTTTAGAAGTTATCGTTCATATAGGCTCGCTACTTCCTATGCAGTTCTCTCAAATACTGTAATTATATTATTAATATCAGTTTCTTATATTAATAAATTGCAATATTTCTGAACTTCTTAATATCTCTATTAGCACAGACTATATCTTATCCCGCAGCCTCACCTGCTTGGGTCTGCCCCTTCCACCAGCTTTGGTGTACTCCCTAAAGGGATAGTCGTTGAACTTTACTTTTCAGTCTTAGTGCTGATTGCCCATTATTCTATTTAATTTTTAGCACTTAGGCTTTTAACACGATAAACTTTATATCTTTATGCCCATCAATTTTATTTTTCCGCTTTCGCTAACATTCACACTTATATCTAAATTTTTGTTCAAAAAGATATTATGTTGTAGTCAAAATTGGCTTTAGGGTTTTCCAGCAATTCAAGCAGTATTAGAACAGTTTTTAAAACCGCCTATGCATACATATTTCTATATATGCTGACTATATCGCCTTTCTTAAATTTCCAGCCATAATTTTTAATCAATGTTTTTCCAAAATTAAATTTTCAATTTGTAATACACCCAATCTTTCTGAAATTATATGTATCCGTTTATTTTTCAGTCACATCCTCAAAGTAATTTCCGCCATATTCAGTAGCCGTACTCACAACAATGTCATCTTCCCTAGCTTTCATAACCTCATCTAAAAATAATTCTAGAATCCTTTGTTCCTCCAATTATCCAAATCATCTAATTTCCCTTTCCTAACTATAATTTTAAATTCCTCCAATTATCCCCTTTTTACTAATAACATAAAAACTGTTCACTATTTTTATGCTTTTCATATTTCAATTGTAAAAACTGCTTAATTTTAAAAATTACAATTTATCACTTTCTAATTATACCACATTATTTATTTTTATTGCTATTTATTTCATAAATTTTAATTTATTACTTAAAAATTAATAAATTATTTTTTTCATATAAAGAAAAATTAAAAAAATCATAATTATTTTTATCTTCATCACCTAATTTTTAAATAAATTCAAAAACTTATACTATCTTACTTTAGTAAAAATTTAAAAATAAAAAAAGTTGAAAAATTTTTATGATATGATATAAATATTAAGTTACTCAAATCTTTTTATTAAACGAACAAATTAAATTTGAGTTCTATAATATAAAGAATTACAGAAAGGATAAAAACATGAATAATAAATTAAAACTATACATTGTCAGACACGGACAAACAGAATGGAATGTACTGAAAAATTTCAAGGTCAGTTAAACTCACCACTTACTCCAGAAGGAATTGAAAAAGTAAAAGAAACTGCCAATGAACTTAAAAGATATAAAATTTAAAGCAGGTTACACAAGCCAAATGGGACGAACAATTGCTACTGCAGAAATGATCTTAGAAAATAATAAATATGAACAAGAAAAACTTCAGATCAAAAATTAAAACTTCAAAAATTACCTGAATTAAACGAAATTCACTTTTGGAGAATGGCAAGGTCTGACATTTTAAAGAAACTTTTCGTTAAATATCCGAAAGAAGCCCATAATTACTTTTACGATGTAAAAAATTACAATGCCAAAAATATAAAAGGAGAAGAATTAAAAGATGGATTAGAACGATTTTTAAAAGGCCTAGAAAAAATTAGAGAAGAACAAAAATCAGGAAATATCCTAATTGTAACACATGGAACTGTATTGGAATTATTTTTAACTACATCCAAAATAGAGAGGCTGATGATTTAGATGAACGAAAATTAATCAGTAACGGTCAATACAAAAATATTTACCTTTGAAAATGAAAAATACATAGCATTGTATAATTATTTATTATACTAAACCCCGTTTAAATAGCAGAATAAATCCATTGGCGAAGAGTTATGCTTTTTACCAGTTCATCCGTAAGTAAATTTATAGTATCGCATAGCCTGTCAACTACAGCTTTTAATGTACTAAATATCTTATTGCCGAACCCCATCTGTCTTATTTGTTTCTAAATTTGTTCAATGGGGTTCATTTCTGGTATGTATATGGCGGTATATGTGTCATTATGATGTTTCCCGAAATTTCTAAATCCTTTGATTTGTGCCATACTGCTTTCCTAAGCCTCTTAATTCTACTGCATACAGTCTTATGTCTTCACTTTTGTTTTTTATTGTTTTTCTAATCATTCTTATCTCATTCGAAATTTCTTCTGTTATCTCATACGCTTTTGCCATTTTTATCACCCTATTGTATTATACCACATTATACTCTGTTAATCTAACAGGGTTTAGTATCAATTCTGCAAATAAAAAAATGGCGTCCCCGGTTGGACTCGAACCAACGACCCTCTGATTAACAGTCAGATGCTCTAACCGGCTGAGCTACGGAGACACACATATTTAAAAAAGTTTGGCAACTACCTATCTTCCCAGGACGAATCCAAGTATTTTAGGCACTAACAGACTTAACTGCCGGGTTCGAAATGTTTCCGGGTGTATCCCTGTCGTTATCATCACCAAACTAGATATATATACTGTCCATTAAGACAATGAGAAATAAATAGCAGCAGTCAAAAGATTATCTTAAAAGCAGACGTAATATTAGTACTAGTCAGCTGAATGCATTGCTGCACTTTCACCCCTAGCCTATCGACCATATGTTCTCTATGGATACTACGAATATTCATCTCAAAAGTCGGCTTCCCGCTTAGATGCTTTCAGCGGTTATCCGTACCAGACGTGACTACTCAGCCATGCCACTGGCGTGACAACTGATACATCAGAGGTCTGTCCAACCCGGTCTCTCGTACTAAGGTCAGATCTTTTCAATATTCAGGCGCCTGCAGTGGATAGGGACCGAACTGTCTCACGACGTTCTGAACCCAGCTCGCGTGCCTCTTTAATGGGCGAACAGCCCAACCCTTGGGACCTTCTCCAGCCCCAGGATGAGACGAGGCCGACATCGAGGTGCCAAACACTTCCGTCGATATGGACTCTTGGGAAGTATCAGCCTGTTATCCCCGGGGTGAGCTTTTTATCCGTTGAGCGACGGTCCTTCCATGCGGAACCGCGGATCACTAACTCCTACTTTCGTACCTGCTCGACCCGTCAGTCTTGCAGTCAAGCTCCCTTATGCGTTTTGCACTCTTAGGGCTGATTTCCATCCAGCCTGGGGAACCTTTTGAACGCCTCCGTTACTCTTTTGGGGAGGCGACCGCCCCAGTCAAACTGCCCACCTAGCACTGTCTCCGTTGCCAGATTAGAATTCCGACAGCATATGGTTGGTATTCCAACAGCGACTCAGCAATGGCTGACGCCATTGCATCACAGATCTCCCAACTATCCTATACACATTGCCAGAACCCAATGCCAAGCTACAGTAAAGCTCCACGGGGTCTTTCCGTCCCTACTGCAGGTAGCCGGTATCTTCACCGGCATTACAACTTCACCAGGTCTCCAGCCAGGACAGCTCTCAAATCATTTCACCATTCGTGCAGGTCGGAACTTACCCGACAAGGAATTTCGCTACCTTAGGACCGTTATAGTTACGGCCGCCGTTCACCGGGGCTTCAAATCGGAGCTCTCACTCCTCCTCTTAACCTTCCGGCACTGGGCAGGTGTCAGCCCTATACGTCGCCTTTCGAGCTGAGCATAGACCTGTGTTTTTTGGTAAACAGTTGCTTGAGACTCTTCACTGCGGCCTGTTTCCCCATGAGAGCCCTTCTCTCCTTCAGGGTATGTCAGGCACCCCTTCTCCCGAAGTTACGGGGCTATTTTGCAGAGTTCCTTAGCTAGAGTTATCCTGTCGGCCTTAAGTTTCTCACTCTGTCCACCTGTGTCGGTTTACAGTACGGGCGCTGGTTCTCATCGATAGAAGTTTTTCTTGGCAGTGTAGGATCTGCGACTTATGCAAATGCACTTCCCCGTCAGGTCTCACGTTTAGGCGTGCGGATTTGCCTGCACGCCCACGCTGGGCCCTTAGAAAGGCTAAACCGTCAGCCTTCTCGCATACCTTCCTGCGTCACTCCGTCTCTCAAGCGATAACAGCGGTACAGGAATATTAACCTGTTTTCCATTCGCCGTCACAATTTTGCTTATGCTTAGGTCCCGACTTCCCCAGGGCGGACAAGCCTTCCCCTGGAAACCTTGGACTTCCGGCCGGCGGGATTCTCGCCCGCCTTCTCGCTACTCATTCCTGCATTCTCGCTTCTGATACCTCCAGGACGGCCTTGCGGCATCCCTTCGACGGCCTACAGAACGCTCTCCTACCAAGATACAGTGTATCTTCCGCAGCTTCGGTTTATGTCTTAGCCCCGTTACATCTTCGGCGCAGGCACTCTCGACCAGTGTTATTACGCACTCTTTCAAGGCATGGCTGCTTCTAAGCCAACCTCCTGGTTGTCTATGAATGTCCACCTCCTTTTCCCACTTAGACATAATTAGGGACCTTAGGCTGGCGGTCTGGGCTGTTCCCCTCGTCAGAGGACCTTGTCATCCACGGACTCACTCCTGAACATGATATATGGTATTCAGAGTTTGCTTGATTTCGGTAAGCAGTACGCCCCTGGATCATACAGAGCTCTACCCCCACATATCTCAGTTCAAAGGCTGCACTAAATGCATTTCGGAGAGAACGAGCTATCTCCTAGTTCGATTGGCTTTTCACCCCTAGACCTATCTCATCTCCCAACTTTTTCAACGGCGGTGAGTTCGGCCCTCCACTGAGTCTTACCCTCAGGCTCCAGCCTGGACAGGCCCTGAGATCACTAGGTTTCGCGTCTATGGCTGGCGACTTGTCGCCCTAGTTAGAACTTGGTTTCCCTTCGGCTCCGTCTATTAACCTTGCCACCAGCCATAACTCGCAGGATGATTAACCAAAATCCACGCAGTCACACATAAAGTGCTCCTACCGTTTGTAAGCACACGGTTTCAAATTCTGTTTCACTCCCTTGCTCAGGGTTCTTTTCACCTTTCCCTCACGGTACTCTTCACTATCGGTCAACAACAGTATTTAGCCTTACGTGATTTGGTCCACGCTGATTCACGCCAGATTCCTCGTGCCTGACGCTACTCAGGTGCTTCCAGTCTCCATATATGCTTCTATGTTCTAGGACTTTCACCTTCTCTGGTTCAGGCTTCCCAGGCGATTCTGCACACATATACAGATTGAAAACATTATGACAATCCGTTAATGGAAGTCCCGCAACCCCGTGCCAGCAACGCTGTCCGCTTGACACTGGCACGGTTTAGGCTTTTCCCAGTTCGCTCGCCGCTACTTAGGGAATCGTTTTTACTTTCCTTTCCTCCTGCTACTTAGATGTTTCAGTTCGCAGGCTTACCGTTTTCACGCATGCCCTCCAGGCATGCAGGTTTCATTCGGAAATCCGGGGATCAATGATTATGTCGCATCTTCTCCCGGCTTATCGCGACTTTATCACGTCCTTCATCGAGCTGTTGCTGCCTGAGGCATCCTCCGTGTGCCCTTATTGAGCTTTTATATCCAGAATAACTTTTTACTCCAGTTCAGTTATAATCTTTTACCTACTATTCATTTCCCATTGTCCTAAATAATAATATTGGTGGAGATAAGCGGGTTCGAACCGCTGACCTCTGCCTTGCAAGGGCAGCGCTCTCCCAACTGAGTCTATATCCCCAAGACTTCTTATGGTGGGCATGGCTGGACTCGAACCAGCGACCCCTGCGTTATCAGCACAGTGCTCTAACCACCTGAGCTACACGCCCATAAGATATATAAAGCAGTGTTTGTTTCTCCCTAGAAAAGGTGATCCATCCGCACCTTCCGGTACGGATACCTTGTTACGACTTCACCCCAATCACTATCCACGCCTTAGATAGCTTTCCCTCCCTTGCGGTTGGACCGGCGACTGCAGGTGCAGACAACTCTCGTGGTGTGACGGGCGGTGTGTACAAGAGCCCGAGAACGTATTCACCGCAGCATTGCTGATCTGCGATTACTAGCGATTCCAGGCTTCATGAAGTCGAGTTGCAGACTTCAATCCGAACTTGGACCGGCTTTCAAAAGATTGGCTTTAGCGTTGCCGCTATGCGGCTCTCTGTACCGGCCATTGTGGCACGTGTGGCCCAGATCATAAGGGGCGCATGATGACTTGACGTCATCCCCACCTTCCCTCCTGCTCTTCGCAGGCAGTCTTGCTAGAGTTCCCAACCTAATGATGGCAACTAGCAATAGGGGTTGCGCTCGTTGCGGGACTTAACCCAACATCTCACGACACGAGACTGTCGACAGCCATGACCACCTGTCTCTAGCGTTCCCGAAGGCTGGCCTGCTCTCGCGAGGCCTACGCAGGATGTCAAGATCTGGTAAAGGTTCCTCGCGTTGCGTCAGAATTAAACCACATGCTCCACCGCTTGTGCGGGTCCCCGTCAATTCCTTTGGGTTTCAGCCTTGCGGCCGTACTCCCCAGGCGGATTACTTATCGCATTAGACTTCTGCACGGACCTCTTCATGCCCCACCCAGTAATCATCGTTTACAGCTAGGACTACCAGGGTATCTAATCCTGTTTGCTCCCCTAGCTTTCGCACTTCAGCGTCAGTTACCGTCCAGTGAACTATCTTCATCATCGGCATTCCTGCACATATCTACGAATTTCACCTCTACTCGTGCAGTTCCGTCCACCTCTCCAGTACTCTAGCCACATAGTTTCCAGGGCAGGCTTGCGGTTTGAGCCGCAAAGTTTTTCACCAGACTTATCTGGCCGCCTGAGATGCCCTTTATGCCCAATAATTCCGGATAACGCTTGCGACATACGTATTACCCGCGGCTGCTGGCACGTATTTAGCCGTCGCTTCTTCTGCAGGTACCGTCATCTTCCCTGCTGAAGCGCACTTACAATCGAAAACCTTCATCGTGCTTTTACAGAATTGCTGGATCAGGGTTGCCCCCATTGTCCAATATTCCCCACTGCTGCCTCCCGTAGGAGTAAGGGCCGTATCTCAGTCCCCTTGTGGCCGTCCACCCTCTCAGGCCGGCTACCTATCATCGCCTTGGTGGGCCGTTACCCCACCAACAAAGTAATAGGACGCAAGGCTCTCCTGCATCTCTCTTTTCATCAGGCTGGACATGAGTCCGCCTGACTTTTACTAGGTCTTATCAGTCGTTTCCGTCTGTTATCCCTGACTGCAGGGCAAGTTCCTTACGCGTTACTCACCCGTCCGCCTTGGCTGGGCTGTACAAGCACAGGCTTCGCCAAAGACTTGCATGTGTTAAGCATTCTGTCAGCGTTCATCCTGAGCCGGGATCAAACTCTTCATTCAATATATTTTACATATATTTAAGTTTCACCTAATTAGTCTTGACGTTATCTTTTTCAAGATACTGACTTTATTGATTATACATGATTGCTTCTTTTGTGTTATTAATATCTCTATTGTCCGTTGATACATTTTCGTATCGACAAGATATATATTATCATAAAGAAAATATTTGTCAACTACTTTTTGAAATTTTTGATTTTTCAAAATTCAATTTGAGATCCCATATTAAATACCATATTTTCAAGCATTTTAGACAGTTTCTTTTTAAAAATTTTTGTATAAAAAGTACCCTGATATTATTTTTAGGTACTTTGTGATTATTTAATATTTTAACTGAGTATACACTTCGTAACCTTTTAGCAAATCTCTAGCCTTTAAATCAGCCAATTCTATCATAAATGCTAACTCGTAAACTTTAGGCTCTAATTTTTCCACTAAACTTAACCATTGCTTCGGCTGTTCCTCCTGTTGCTAACGAGATCATCCACTATTAATATTTTTGAATTTTTCAAAAGGCATCCTTGTGAATCTCTATGCTATTTTTCCATATTCAATGAATATTCACACTTTCCACTTCTGCTGGCAATTTTCCAGAGCTTTCTTGCGGAACAAATCCAGCACCGATAATATATGCAATTGCAGGCTCCAAAATAAAACCTCTCACATCGGCTCCTACTACATAATCAATTCCTTTATTTTTTTATATCTGTCTGTAAAATCCCTTTATGATAATTTCCAATCCTCTTTTATCCTTTTAAAAGCTGTTGTAATATCTCTAAAAAGTTACTCCCTTTTCTGGAAAATCCTTCACTGAACGCACTAATTTCTTTAATTCTTCTTTTTCTTCAACTGTCATTTTTATTTTTCCTCTTTTCTAAAAATTTTAATTATAATATTAGAATCTTTTATTCATTCCATAAACTTCCTAAATAATTTTTCTACCTTTTTCACCATTCATTAATTTTAATAAATTTTCTTTTAATATTTGGATAAACTGTCATTTTTGAGAACCCTTCTTTTTGTTACAAATTTTCAAATCTGTTAAAACAGACTTCATCTCCTAATTTTTATGATACTGTCATTTTTCATTGCGATGTATTCTAAAAAAATAAATTTAAAATGTGACGCTCTTTATTCAGGATAAATAGTTTCTGAAAAAAATAAAAACTCATCAACTTCTATATCCATATTTGTTTCTTCCTTGTATTCACGGATTAATGCTTCCTTTGCAGTTTCGCCCCAGTCATTTCCTCCACCAGGAATAAGCCAGTATTTTTTATTATTTTTGTAATGCTGGATTAGTAGAATCTTGTCATTCTCAATAAGAATTCCTGCTACACGTATTCGAGGTCTAATCTCTTCCATTTTTCTCCTTACTTCTTCTTTGTCTTCTTTTTGCTCAATAATAATCGCTCTTACTCTTTCAACACGTTTATTATCTACATCCGTTACTTTCAATATAAAGTTATTTTCCTTAACTTGATCGAAAACTTCAGCAACTTTTCCCAATTTATCCTGAATATATCCAGAAATTGTATCATATTCTTCAGACACCGGGATTTCTATTTCCAATTTGTCATTTATTTCCTCAATAGGTGTGTCCCTCTTATATCAAATATTTTTTTCACGAATTTGTTGAATATTTTTCCTCTTCCTGATCAAATTCATCTCTTATTTCTCCCAACAATTTCCTCCAGCAAAGTCTTCAATTGTAACTATTCCCTGAGTTCCTCCATATTCATCAATTACAATTGCCATATGAAAAGTTGCTTTAACTTAAATTCTTCTAACAATTCAACTAGCGGCTTTTGTAATTGGAACAAAATAGGCTTCTTCATAAAATCCTTTACAGGCGGATTATTTCCTGTTTGCCTGTCATAATGGAGCAAATCCTTTCATATGGACTGTTCCTACAATATTTGTCAATCGTTTCGTTATAGATAGGAATACGTGTGAATCCCTTGATCTAAAATTTCATTCCCATACATCTTCAATTTCTGCTTTCAGCCTCCAATGCAAAAACATCTATTCTGGGAGTAAGTATTTTCCTTGACGGTTGTTTCTGAAAATTCAAAAATACTGCTTATCATTTCTTCTTCGCCCTCTTCAAACACACCACTTTCTGTTCCAGCCTTTAAAAAGTCAAAATTTCATCTTCTGTTATCTCAAACATCTGATCCTTTTACTTTTTATTTTTAAATATTCCAACAACAAATCTTGAAATATATATAAACAGCTGAATTAATGGTCTTAAAACAATTCTCACTGTATTTAGCGGTATTATTAATGTTTTAGAAACTCCATAAATATTATTTCTAGCTACTAATCTTGGAATTAATTCTGAAAATAATAAAATAAAAATAATTAATACAAAAATGAAATTCCCAAATAAAGACCTTTTTTCATAGATTTTTATTAAATAAATTCCTGTAAAAACCATTGAAGAATAAGAAATTGTCTTTACAAACAAAAGTGTTGTAAGCAATTCATTTGGATTTTCCAGCCAAAAGTTTTAGAAGCTCACTTTCTTTAGTTTTTTTCCTTTTTCCTTTGAATCGCTTTTTAAATGAATCTGTTTAAGTGATGACAATGCAGATTCTGCAGATGATAGAAAATGATGTAAAAAAACAATAAAACTAACAACAGAACAATATCTCAACAAAATCCTCTTCTCTTCCAAATTTTATCCCTTCTTTTTTTATCTTATATTATTTTATAAAAATTACTCAATAATCATCAATGTTTGACCTTTTTTATACTTTCGTTTATCCTTTTAACAAATATCTTTTTCACTTTTCCCTGAAACTGTTGATTTTAACTTCATTCATAAGTTTCATTGCTTCAACTATACAAAGCGTTTGCCCTTCTGTTACAGAATCTCCTTCCTTTACAAATGGACCTGCTGCTGGTGATGGCGAACGCATAAAAAGTTCCAACCATTGGAGAAGTAATTTTTTTGTTCCTGAAATTTCTTCTGGAGCTACTTGCTGTCACTGGATGCAGAATCTTCCACTTCTTGAACTTACTTCTGTGTAACATTTGAAGCCACTGCAGGTTGAGCTATTGGACTTCCAAAAATAACATTTCTTTCCTCTTAGTTAATGAAACTTCAAAATTATTATCTTCATATTTTACAGATTCAATTTTGTTTTCATTCATACTTTCAGTTAATTTTTTCAATAAATTTAATTTTATCCTTCATCAATTTTTCTCACTTTCTATTTTATATTTATTTATTTTTCTGTTTTGTATGATTTTAATGTGTTTTTATTAGCATTGCGATTGTCATTGGACCAACTCCGCCTGGAACTGGGGTAATAAATGAGGCTTTTTTTGAAACTTCATCAAAATCCACATCTCCACATATTTTTCCCGTCTACCGGTTTTATTCCGATGTCAATTACAGCAACTCCATCTTTCACATCTGAACCTTTTACCTAATTTTGGAGATCCTGCTCGCTATTACTAATATCAGCCTTTTTGTAAGCTTTTTCAGACAAATTTTTAGTTCTTGAATTACAAGTTTGAACTGTCGCATGCTTTTGCATTAATAAAAGCGACATTGGCTTTTCCTACATATTACTTTGCCCAATTACAACAATATCTTTTCCCGTCAATTCAATGCCATATTCTTCAAACATTTGAATTACTCCAAAGGGTGTGCAAGGCAAGAATCCTGTTTCATCTCCAATCATCATTTTCCCAATATTTGTTGTATGGAATCCATCTACATCCTTTTCTGCTGAAATTGCATTTATAACCTCCAGTTCATCAATGTGCTTTGGAAGCGGCAGTTGAACCAGAATACCGTCTATACTATCATCATTATTTAATTTTTCTATTTCCAAAAGTAAATTTTCCTCTGAAATATTTTCATCAAGTCTGATTGTTTCAGAATGAAATCCAACTTTTTCACAAGCTCTTATTTTATTTCTCACATAAATTTTAGAAGCTGGATTTTCTCCCACTATAATTACCGCAAGCCCAGCTTTTCTGCCACCTTTTTCCTGCAATTCACCATGTACTTCTTTGATTTCCTCCAAAGTCTTTTCTGAAAGTGCTTTTCCATCAATTATAGTCATAGTCTCCTTTCAATATTCTATTATTTTTAAAAGTCTACAAAACTTGATTAATACAACATTTTTTAACTTTTTATTTTTTACATTTTTCAATTAATTTATTTATTCTCCAAAAATTTCAATTCCTGCAATTTTGCTGAAATATCCATATCCACAACTCTTTACGTTTCTCATCTAGTTCCAATTTATAAGTCGTCATATTGAGTATCGCAGAAATTCCATTTTTTTACAAGTCCTTCAGCTGCAATTTGTGCCTGTTCCTTTACAACTGCCAAAAATAGCTGTATCTATCTTTTCGTATCAGACTCATTTTTCATATTTTTTTATAAATTCATCCTACATTTCTAATATCTTGAACAATTAAATCATTTGCAGTGTTTTTTTCCCAATTTTATTCTTATCCTTGTCAAATATTCCAACAATTTTTAAATCCTTCACCTAGAACATCTAAGATTTGAGGAAAGTCATTTCTCCCATTTTACCGTGCCCTACAATTATAACATTGATTAATTTTATCAATTCAAGAATTTTCTGTAATAATTTCTATCAATTTATCAATATCATAGCCTTTTCCTCGACACCAAACTCACCAAATGTCGATAAATCCTTACGCACCTGAGCAGAAGTGGTATTCATAATTTTTAGCAAGTTCGATTGAATTTATTTCATTATCCTGTTTTCTGCTTCCTTTTAGAATAGATAAATATTCTGTCAATCTTTGTACAACTCTTTCTAGAAATTTCCAATTTTTTAACTTCATATTTCCTCCTATGAAAATTAGAAAAATTATACACTAAACAAATTTCATAAAACATTCATCGATTACTATAAATCTAGCTAACTTTCTACCCGCATTTTATGAACGCTATAATAACTTTTTCTCCAATTTGTCATTTTACGTCCATTAATAATATCTACTCCCCTTTGAAGTTTTTTCCCTTCAAATTTTGCCTCCAAAATCAATAGTCCCTCCATTTGCAACTTTTCACAACAGGCCCTTTTTTTATTAATAATCTCAACAACTGTACCATTTTCTATTTCATTTCCATTTTCATCCTCATACTTTTTATCAATTTTTTCACTTTTGTAAATTTTTATATTTTCACCTTTTTCATTGGAAGTATATGCCGCTGGAAACGGGTTTAACCCACAATCTGATTGTAAATAACTTCTTTTGTGCTATTCCAGTCGATTTTTGCCTGCTCCTTTGTAATCAGCTTTCACTAAAAAGTAGCCTTTGCTATCATCCTGCTTTTCCGCCTGAACTTCCCATTTTCAATCAATTTCAAACGCTTTTGTCAAGTCCATCTGCTCCCAAATCCTTCAATTTATCGTGCAGAGTTCCAAGCGTATCATCTTCTGTAATTTCACAATATTCCTTTCAAAATCACATCTCCAGAATCAAGCCCTTCTTCAATATACATTATGCTCACGCCTGTTTCTGTATCTCCATTTAAAATAGCAGAATGAATAGGCGAAGCTCCTCTGATATTTTCGGCAAAAAGTGAAGAATGCACATTTATTATCCCATATTTTGGGAATATCAATTATTTCTTTTGGTAAAATTTTTCCCATAAGCCACAACTACGATTAAATCAGGATTTATTTCCTTAATTTTTGTTTATAACTTCTTCATCCTTCATTTTTTTGGGCTGAATAATTTCCACATTATTATCAATTCCAAACTGCTTTACGGGAGAAAATATTATTTTATTTCCTCTAGCATTTCTTTTATCCTCTTTTTGTAAAAATAAAGCTGTAAATCAGTATTTTTAAATACAACTTCAGACTTGGTATTGCAAATTCAGGTGTTCCCATAAATATTGTCTTTCATTTAATTTCCCCACTTTCCTGACTTTTTCAAAACATTTATTTTATTTAAATGAAAAATAATATTCTAATCAAGTCCCTGTAAATTCTACCCTTTAGCAAAATCCTTCTTTAAAACATCCATTTTTTTAGCAACTAATCTTTTATTCATAAATTGAAAGCCTGTCTGTAAACAAAGATCCTTCTATGTGGTCAAATTCGTGCTGAAATGCCCTAGCCCACATTTCTTCCAATTTCTTCAACAACTTCTTCCCCATTTTCATTCAAATATTTTACTTTGATTTTTCGCAGGACGAGTTTAACTCTTTTTATAAACCCTGGAATGCTCAAGCATCCTTCCTCCATATCTGCAATTTCCTCAGAAAATTCCAATATTTCAGGATTAACAACTTTTTTACAAATCCCTGTCGTGTTCCAAGCACAAAAATCTTTTTGGCAATATCCACTTGATTTGCATGCAAGTCCCACTCCATTAGCCTTTCTCATAAGAGCAACCATTTCATCCAAAGTTTCTCTTACATTATCATCAACTTCATCAACTTTTTCCGCTTTTTTTCTCGTAAAGTTGGGTGTCCGTATAAAACTATTTTCATTTTTTTATTTTTTTCTCCTTATTAAACTCATTATTATACATTTTATTTTTATCATATTATTTGATAAATTTTAATACAAAACATCAATTAATTTTTATTTTTCATTCCTCAATTTTCTTAAAGTCCCAATTTAGTCTCTGACACAAAGCACTGCAAAAAGTACCAGTCCAGCCCCAACTGCCACTCTAAGTGACAATCTCTCGCTTAATATAAAAAAATGCAAAAAGTGGAGCAAAATAGCGATTCTGTTGACATTAGAAATTGAAGCCCTCTGTAGAAGTCGTATATTTTTGGCAAAATGTCTGCACACTGTCGGTATCGCCGTTGAGAAAAATTGTCAAATAAATTATCGCAAACTAACATCATTCCAGCAGGCTTTTCAACTTTTGCTCATATCTGAAAAAAATAAAAAGTTTTGACTACAAAACAATATTCCCGCCACAAACATCTGCATAACACCAAGTTTTAAAGGCTCAACTTTTTGCTAAAATATCCATTCGTAGCAATCTGTCCCCGCAAAAATACCGCACTTATAATTGTCAAAAATATCACTCAAAATTAAGATTTGCAAGATTCATCTTCCTGTCAAAACTTATCACAGCAACTCCCATTACACAAATAACTGAAGCCAGAAATGCAAAAAACATCAGGGACGCTTTTTATGCAAAACCAAAAAAATATAAGGCACAATTATAACATTTAATCGAAGTAAAGAAGGCATTTTTACTGGCAGTCGTAAGCATTGCCCCATAAGTTTGAAAAGGCGTATCCAAAAACTGAAAAATTCCAACTATCAATCCAGCAAAGAAATATCATGTTTTTGTAGAGTTACCAACTTTTTCTAAAGAAAATCCCATAAAGAATAAGCCCTCCCACAAGAAATCTAACCGCTGATAAATAAAACGGATCAACTCTCAGTATTTAGCCCAATTTTCACAAATACAAACCCAAGTCCCCAAAAATATCCCCACAAAAAGCAGTCCAAAAATCTGCCAAATACTGTTTCACAAAACTTCTCCTTATCATTTTGAAATTTTTCCAAAAATAAATTAGTAAAATTAACAGTCTAACTTATATTAAACACTATTTAAAAATAATAAAGTTTAATTTTTAAGTATCCATATAAGATTTTATGTTAGAGTTATGAAAAACTGCTTATTATTAACTAACTATTTTTTCATAATCTTATATTTTTCTTTTTATATAAGCAAGGAAATCAGTCGCCATTTCCCTCATTTCGCAATAATAGTTATTTTTAACATATTTAACTAATAACATATTAAAAGAAATGGCGAAAGTGCTACGCACTATCCCCTGGCTCGTCTAAGCATTTTTGAAATATTCCCAAATTCTTTATTTGGGAAAGTAGTCGAAACATTTCATTATTTGGACAAACCTGGATTACTACGAAAACGAAACTCGCTGACACTCACTTTCAGTAAAATAAAAGATTAGAACAACTCTATAAAAATATATTTGCTATGAAGGTTCACGGCGAAAGAAACACATGAATGTGTTTAGTCGTTTTTCATTCTATCACGACATGTATATTAAATTATAAAGATTATTATATTTAAATTTTAGCTTTACATTTTGGAAAATATTAAATAAGTCAAGAGATCTCGTTAGATAAAGTAAAATAACTGTTCTGAGCGTAGTTTTTACGAAGCGAGTTTTTATTTTCTTTATAAGAAAAGTTTTGCGTAAGTGGGTTGTAAGTGGCATGGCGTCTCGACGCTCTTACGTTACAAAAATTGAGTAAAAATAAAATTATTATTAATCATAATACTTATAAATAAATTATTATCTTTTAAGATAGATACTTAATGATTAAATTTAATTAAAAGAATATTTTTACTAGCTACTAAATAAAATATAATAATAATCTTATTTAAAAATACCTTTTACATTTCATTACTTTTGTTTCTGATTGCTAAAAACTTCCTAAATATCCATTTTCAAAAATTCGATTTTCTATTTTTCCATCATTCTTTTCCGCGATATTCCATTACAAAATCACGTACAAATTTGATTTCTTTTCACATGACAATGTCGGCAAAAGCATATCAGACACTCCACTTTGCCTTGTTCCTAAAATTTCTCCCGAAATTACGTAATTTCAAATCTTCTTCAGCAATTTTGAATCCATCTGTTGTTTCTTCCATAACTTCCAGCCTTTTTGCCGAAATTTCATTCGTTGTTTCAGATTCCAAAAAGCAGTAGGACTGGTATTTTCCACGTCCAACTCTTCCACCTGTAGCTGATGAAGCGAGGAAAGTCAAATCTTTGAGCATCACGGATTACCATAATCGAAGCATTTGGCACGTTTACTCCAACTTCGATTACTGTTGTGGAAACTAGAATGTCAAGTTCATGATTCTTAAACTGTTCCATGACCTTCTGCTTTTTCCTTGTAAGTTTGCCGTCCGTGCATAAGTCCCAATTTTTCTATTTGGAAAAATTGAAATGTATTCTCTCATAAGTTTCCTGTGCCGATTTTACATTCAAGTTTCACTTTCTGCAATTAACGGCGACACTATATATACTTGCCGTCCATCCTTTCATTTTCTTTTTCCATAAAAGTTATACATTTTTGCCTGTCAATTTCATTTTGTATCCACTTTTGTCTTAATCGGACTTCTTCCAGCAGGCAACTCGTCAATAATTGAAACATCCAAATCTCCGTAAATTGTAAGTGCAAGCGAACGTGGGATTGGAGTGGCACTCATAACAATTAAATTAGCAAGATTTCCCTTATCACGTAAGAGTTTTCGCTGTGTTACTCCCAAACCCTGTGCTGTTCATCAATTACAATCAGCCCAAGATTTTTGAAAATTACATTGTCCTCAATTAGAGAATGTGTTCCAATTACAATGTCAACAAGTCCTTCTTTTATCTCGTTCAGCAGTTTTTCCTTTCTCTTTCCCTTCACACTCCCAGTCAAAAGTTCCACTCGTATGTCAAGATTCATAAATTCATCTACAATTCCCAGATAATGCTGCATTGCAAGAATTTCTGTAGGCGCCATAATTACACCTTGATAATTGTTTTCAACCATATAAAGAAGCATTATAAATGAAACAATCGTCTTTCCAGAACCAACATCCCCCTGAATCAGCCTATTTACAATCTTTCCAGCCTTTAATTCAGAATAAATCTCCTTTATTACACGCTTCTGTGCTTTTGTCAAATCATAATCCAGACCCTTTATAAATTTGCTCACAAGATTTTTATTATCCTCAAGTTTGTAAAGATTCTTATTTGCCTTGTCAACACTAAAACGATTTTGCAAAATTCCCATTTCCAGAAGCAAAATTTCCTCAAGCATAAATCTTTTCCGTGCCTTGCTCTGCTTTTCCTCGTTTTCTGGAAAATGAATATTCAAAACCGCTTCTTTTCTTCCAAGCAATTTTTCTCCTTCTGTAAAAACTCCTTTGGCAAATTTTCCTGCAACAAATATCCGTAATCCATAAGTGCATTTTCCATAACTTTTCTGATTGCCTGCTGTCTAAGTGATTCTGTAGACGGATAAATTGGCAATATCTGCTTTTGTTCCTGCATATCAAAACTAGCCTGCTTGATTTTTTTATATTCAGGATTTATAAAGCTGAAATTTCATAGTTTTTCTCACTTTTCCATAAACAGTAATTTCATCCCCAATATGAATTCCATTTTCACAAACCTGTTATTAAACCACACAAGCTCAATCATTTCCACTATCATCACTCAAAAACAGCCCTGAAACATAGTCCTTCCAGCCTTTTATATACTGATTAACCACATTCACTAACCGTCCTGCAAAATCACAAACTCATCCACGATATTTCCGATTTTCTTATGATTACTTTCTATTCTCATAAGCCCTTGGGAAAAATCAAAGCAAGTCATAAAGTGTAAAAACTCCCAATTTCCTAAATTTGGGAATGTTTGTGTAACTCTTTTTATTTTTCACATTTTCTAAATTTTCATAAAGCAAATTATATGTTTTCATATCCATTTTCGCCTTATTTTAATATCTCCAAATCACAATTAATAAATAAACTAATATTAAGTTTCAATTTTTAATAATATAATGTTTATATATATTAGTTTCTTCCATATCATTATTATCACATGACCACAATTTATCGAAATTTTCCATATTTTGTGAAAAACTAAAACCGCCCTAAGTTTTTAAAAGACAGTTTCTAACTATTTTTCATTTATAAGCATCTTTCACCATAGATTGTATAATATTTTGCGACAAACTATATTAATTAATTTGAAAAAATTTTCTAATAATGTAAAATATAGTAAAAATTCTAAAATTAAGAAATGTATGGACTTTAAGAGGAAAAATATACATGTTTATAATAAACACAAAAATTGAAAGGATAGACAAGATGATTAACTGCTATTTTTATTATTTAACATTTGGAATTTTTGGAAATGCAGAAAGCTAAGTAATATTATTTATAAAAACTGAGCACAAAAGGATGAAACGTAAATATTGAAGAAAACTATTAAACTTGATGAAGAAATTGGATGATGGGACTGCTTTTTGAAACTTCGGATACTGATGGAGCGGAATATTTGGAAAAACTGGAAAAATTACTTGAAAAAGGATAGAAAATAATTATATTGTGGCAGGAAAATCGCTGAAACTTGTTGGCAAGCTTCACTTTGAAAAATATAAGAAATGGCACATATGGACATTTTTCAAAAGGCTGATCCAAAAGAGATTGAAATTTGGACATGAAAGTCAGTTATTATGAGAATATTGAAGATATAGACGAGAAAAGCAAAAATTATTAATCAAATAAATAAAATATCCAAATTCTTTATTTTAAAACTTATAAAATTACAGGAAGAAGCCAATGACAATGGCATGAAAAACTTAAAAGCGAAATAGATGAAACTCTAAACTTTTGCTAATAAAAGTGAAACTGATAAATTCACGAATGTCAGATGAAGAAAATCTATTCCTCAAAGTTGTTTACATAAATATTCGGAATTTTTGTTGAAAAATGAATTTCAAAAAGGAATTGACTATTATTTAAATAATATTGCAACTTACTTTCTAAAGCAATGAGGGTAAAAACTATAATGGACAGGCAATTTTTGTTTATGATGATAAATCTACAATAAATAATAATATTGAAAACAAAAGCCAGAAAAGAAATGTAGAAAGGAGCTCAAAAATACAGATATTTTAGAAAAATTGATGAGAAACAGGAAATTGAATTATAAAAATTTTTAATCAGTATCTTATAAAAGTAATAAAGCTTATAAATTGATTAAAATAAACATTTAGGAGCAACTCACTTTCTATAGATTATGTTATACTACATTTTAAACTAACAAATTTATTAAAAATCAACAAGAACATAAAATTCGATATTTCTCAAAATAATCAAATTTCGTTATTTAAAGTGGATAATTGTATTAATACAAGAAATTTGATTGTTTTCTGCTTAAACCTACTACCTATCTATTTTTAAAATCAAAATGTCCAGTATTTTAATTTGTATAATCTTTTCATTTTACTAAAGACAACTAATACGTATTTTTAATAATTTCACAAATTCCTCCACAGACTAAAACCTTCCATCCATTTCCATTTCCTTTGAAGTCAGATCACTGATATGCGGCTGTTTTACCATGTCTCCAATGTAGTGTCAAATTGCAGATATCAGTATCTCCATCAGCGATAACTTTTTCCATTTGTCATTACAATTACCCTGTCAAAATTTTCTTTTACTACAAATTCCATATCGTGAGTTATTGTAATAATCGTTTTTCCCTGCTTTTTGCAGTTCATCAATCAGCTATGCAAAACTTTCATTCCTTTAAAAATCCTGCCCTGCTGTCAGCTCATCCATTACAATAACGTCTGAACCCATCGCAATTACTGCCGCAATCGTAACAAATTTTCTCTCAGGAATACTGGCAAATTATACGGATTTTTCCCTTTTGATATTTTTTCAAGTTCTGTTACATTTTATGGCATTTTCCACTCATATTTTGTTTTCATCAGAGAGAATGCTTTTAATTTTTCTGCTCCAAAAGGCTATTTCATCATAAAATCATTGTGAAAAATATTTGATCCATTGGATTTTTGAAAAACATATCCGACTTTTTCGGCTCATTTTTGGCAACGGTATATCTTTTTTTGTATTCCAGCTCATCTACAATCAACATCTCCGCTACTCGGCTCAAAAGTCCATTTAACATTTTTACCAATCGTCGTTTTCCCCAGCTCCATTTTTGTCCCAATAATTGCTACTTTTTCTCCTTTTCAACTTTCAAGAAATATCATTAAGTACATTTTCAGTTCCATTAGGATATTTAAAATTCAAATTTTTACAGTAATAAAACTCATAATTATAGCTCCTTTAAAAATTTTATTAAACAATTATCTTTAATAATTATTTCTATTGTTCCAGCTCTTCTTTTTTTCTCTTCATGTATTCTGTAACTGCTCTAAAACTAAAAAAGTCCCAAATATTATAAAAGTTACTGATACTATTAATAAATTTTTATAAAAATCGTTGATTAAAAACTTCATTTTACCGAATAAAAACTCTGCTGTAAATTTTGTTTTTCTCAGTGGAACTTATAAAATATGCCAGTTCAGTCGCATTTCCAAGATAAATTGTTATAATTGCTGGAATATATGCGAGAAAAAGGGCTGACAGCAATTCTTTATTTGAAGGCTCTTTCTTTTTCTTTTTGGTGCAAATCTGCTTCTATTCTTATCCTTTTCATTTTTCAAAAATTTTTTATCATATCTATTTAATCCATATGTCCAGCCACTACATATTCCCTAAAAAATCAGCGCTTCAAAAAGGTATGTATTTATTAACAAATATTTTTAAAAAAAGGCAGTATAGGCAATAAACAATTGTCATTACAAAAAAATAACAAAATAATTCCTAATAAGCCTGACAAGCATCTTTTTCATCAAAATTTCCCTTTCTCACTTTCTAAATTTTTCTTATTTTTCTAATAGAATTTAGGATATTTTTTTATCAAAAATTTTCTATTAAGTTTTTAATAAAATTTCCTGACAAATTACTGTATTTTTTTAGCTTTCAATTTCAAGAATCGTATTCTTTTTCAAATCACTTACTGTAATTGTGCCAATTTCAAATTCAATATTATAATTTTTCCCAATCATAAATCTCATTATCAAATGTTTACAGACTTATTTGATACTTGTATTTTTAGGTGAATTTTCAAAAATCTGAGTCAATTTCCTGTAATCCTTCTTCGCTTGAAAAATAAAAATTTGTTTTTCACAAAACCTTTGATTTTTGAAATGGAAAAAAATCTCAACTCCGCCATTTTCAATATTTTCTACTGCTTTTGAAAAATTTTTTTCTAAAAACATTTTTTTGAAATACTGAAAATAAGTCATAATCATACCCGCTTCCATCTATCTTTTTCCAATTACCACCATCAGGTTTATACAAAATTTTTGAAAACTTCTTCATTCGAAATACTCTATTATCCTTAAAGAAAAAAATATTTTCAAATTTTTCATAATACACTTTCTCTTTTTTTGAAAATAAAATAATCATCATAAAATTCTATATTAGGAAATTTATTTTTTTATAATAAAAATAAATAATCCATTTAACAAGATAAATAATATAAATAAGACTATTGAAGTCGAAACAGAAGATACGTTAAATCCTTTTTCTATTTCTTTTTAACTGTGAAAAAGCAACATTATATCCAAAAAAATATTAAAATTCCCTAAAATTTGTATTCTCGGTTTTGGAATAAAATATTGTCCAGTCTATTTTTATAATTTTTTTCAGTTTCCCTTCTTTCATAAAAATCCCTTTCTCTTCCAGTAACTTTTTTGATAAATCTCAAAATTTTCATTTTCAAAAACATACAAAATTTACTTTTTCTATAAAATCATCTTTTTCTCCAAATATTCTATCACAACATTAATAGCTGTTTTTGCAGCTAAATCTTTTGAAATCTGTACACTCCTGTCGAGATATTTGGAAGAAATATTTTTCAGTTTATTTTTCAGCCAATTCTAAACTTGAAATATAGGCTTTTTAATAATTTTTCTGCAAATAATTTTACTTCATTATTCTTTCCCTGACTGCCAGATCAGGCCCCAACTGTATGAATTACATTTTTGATGGCATGTTTCCTGCTCTTGTAATAACAGCTTCCCCAACGTTGCATTTCCCTTGAGAATCACGTATTTTTCATACAATCTTCTGTTATTTCCTTTTCCGCCTTTTTCTATGAGTGCACCATCAACACCACTGCCTCCAAGCAAGGAAGAGTTTGCGGCATTGACAATCACATCAGCAGGATGCTCAGTAATATCGCCTTTTTACAAGAACGATTCTATTTTTCAAATCTTTTGGTTTCATAATTTTTCCTTTTTAAATAAATATTTTTAAGATTTGCTTAACAATTTTATTTTTATTACTATTTTTCAATAATTCCACTATCTTTTCTTTGGTTATAGGAATTTCTTCAAACTCAACTTTTTCCTGATTTTTCAAGTTCATGAGCAAGCATCGAATACTGTGTCATACCAATTTCCTTTTCCAACAAAAATTTTTATTATTTAAAACTTCTTCCGCTTTTCCACTCAAAATTATTTCTCCTTCATCAAGAACAAGTATATTTTCGGCATATTCTGCAATAAGTTCAAGTTTATGCTCAACCAAAATTATTGTCTTTCCTTCATTTACATAAATTTATAATTTTTGAAAATATCTTCCGTTCCTTTTGGGATCAAGCTGTGAAGTTGGCTCATCAATAACGAGAATATCAGGATCCATTGCGATAATTGAGGGCAAAGGGCGACTCTTTGCTTTTTGACCGCCAGATAAATTGTATGGATTTTTCTATCACGAGACTTTTTCGATTTCAAGAAGCTTTAATATTTTTCCACTTCTGGAATTATTGTTTCGTTCTATTCCTAAATTTTTTCAAGTCCGTAGCTATTTCTTCAAAAACTGTATCTTTTTACTACCGCTAATTTGCGTAAATGGATTCTGAAAATACGAAATCAATCTTTCTGTACAAGTTCCTTTTTGAGAATAATCTTTCAGTTCTTTTATCTTCCAGCGTTATTTTTCCTGTCAGTTCCCTTTGTAAAAAAATCAGGCACATCGCCTCAACATATTGACAAAACGTCGTTTTCCCGCTCCCATTTTTCCGATTGCATCTAGAAATTCGCCTATCTCGATATGTGTATTTCTCAAGGCTTTTTATCTTCCAAGCGGATATTTGTGATTCACATTTTCTATTTTTGAAATAACCCATAACACCCTCCACACAATACACAGCACTATAAAAATAGCCAGCATAATTTTCATAATTTTATCATTTTTGTTTCTTCTATATCATGTAATATTGTCCGCTTTTCCCCAATGGAAAATCCTCTCGACCTCTAGTGTGATACTTACGCTCTTCGGTACTTGCCATGGATGACAACACATTGGAATAAATATTGGAATAAGCGCCTTAAATCTTACGAATACATTTCCTTCCATTTCTCCCCTTGCCTTTTTGTGAATCCATATATATACTATCTGACTGTTTTTCATTTGAGAATCATTTGAGGCGATAAAGCAAGATAAATAGCCGCTTTCGGATGAGTCCTCAAGACCACTGTGAACTCCTTTTTGCTTTCGATATTAGTGTCAACATTGTTATAGTAGAAACTAGAGCGCAATTGGAAGTCAATCTACCGCAGTTACATCAGTCTTATAATGTAATAAAACCAAATTTCACGCATAATATCATTCAGAAAGGGATCATTACAGCCCTGTACAGCAAATATAATCAGTTAGAAAAACAGGCTAAAAACACTCTTTTTGCAAGTATATTTCCAACTTTGTAAAAATAGGCGGCAATTCCAAATTACTATCAATAAATATCCATAAGTATGGTTTGGCAATATAAATGCTGATATTAACAATACTAGTCTAAATAGAACTTCGTAAGGATACAAGTTTTCTAATTTTAATCATAACTTCCCTATTCTCATTTTCTTATAGATATAATTTTCTCCATATAAATTTTTTAAATATCTATCTGACATGCTTTTATAATTAATATAGAAATTACTGTTGTTACAATTTTATCAGTACTTCTGCTCAGCATGAGTGGCTATCACAACTCTTTGTTCCAAACTAAAATCCTATTTTTAAATAATACTACCACTGTAGATGAAGCATTTCCTGTAAATCCTCCATAAACTTTATATAATTATGAATGGAATACAGTATTGAAGCAGAGCCAGTGCCAAACTTACTATAAAATTGTTTTTATTACTAATTCTTATGCTCTTTGCAAGCTACAACTAAGGCATTACATATTGCCAGAGTATGGCGCAAAATATTACTGGAGAAAAACTTCCTGTAATCAGACTCGTAATAGCTGCTACTGTCCCCACCAAGGCCCCTGCAATAAGACTACAACACCGATCCAATTGAATCAGAAATATAGAGTAACTGTAAAAAGTTTCGCAATCCCAAAACCTGTAAAATTAATAGCCACTGCTACTGGTATCAACAAACTTGACATTAAAGAGAAAAATCCTCTTTTAAACTTTTCATTTTTCTGCCTCCTTAAAAATTTTATTTACTATATTAAACATATTTTTCAATATTTTTCACCTTTTGGAGAAAAGTTTTGTTATAACAATCTATATTGAATTTTCCTAAATATTTATCTGAATTTCTATTTTTCATCATTTTATTTCGATTAATAAATATTTCTCTATTTACACTCTTGGTTTCTTTTCGTAAGAGCATCAAACACCATGCCTTATTTCGCAATAACGATTATTTTAATATATTTAATTGATTATTACTTAATAATGGCGAAGAAGTTATGCCATGACTACTCCTAAAAACTTTCTATATAAAATTTTCTTAATAAAGTTTATACTTTCTAATAGGATTCAGTATTAAATGAAGTTTAGTATAAAATCAACAGACTGAAAACAATCAGCCTTGCATTAATAAATTAATTTAAAAAGTTGTGTTTTTACTCTCACTGTTCTAATTTAATGTGTACCCAAAATCCGTATATTCCTAATCGTTACTATTATCAGCAATAACTTGTGTCAATTGCAAACAAACCTACTGCACTGCCATTAAATTTTAATCTTCTGCCTTCAACAACAGTATGATTTATTTTCCAACCATAAACTCATACTGGCACTCCCCGGATAACAAATCCCGAACGTACAGATGTTATAGAGAGCCTAAAATAATCCATCCAATGTAACTTCAGCAGTCCACCGTCAAAATAACTTTTGTTCCCATACTCCTCCTATAATTTTAAATTAATTACTCAACACAAAATATTAATTTATCAAATTTGTATTCAAATAAAAAAACAGCAGGAAAGATACAGTATTCATATTTTGGTTTATATTATGAAACCATACGTTCCTATACTTTTCCAAAATAAAAATCCCAGTATCTTTGTACTACTTCTGAAAATATTTGTTATAATCTTTTATTTTTACCATGCAGAGTTTATTAAAACTGCTTCTCCACTAGCCACCGTTCATTTTGTGGATTTGTAGAGTTGTAAGCTCTCTGAACTCTTATTCCTCTTATTCCTAATTCTCTTTAGGCTAGTGATATCATCGTCACTGTCACCGTAGTGGATGAAAACGTTGTGTTTCTTGATGTAGAATGATTTGTCGATGTTTGCAGCACCTGTCGAGGTGTCAGCTGTATATTCACACATAAACTTCTTTTTGGCAGTTCAAAAGTATCTTTTTGCAATGTGAAAGTTTTGTAGAAGTGTATGTTTTGGCTTTTGAATGTTTTTCGTTCTTCCTGTGATGAAAAATATGTTATCTCCTCTTTCCAAGTGCATTTTTATCAAGTCTTTTTGCAGATTGTTTCGAAATTGATGTTCATCTCCATTTTCAGCTACAGTAATCCGAGAATTTCTGATTGACTACAGGTAACTTACAGCACCTCTCCCTGTCTCCCGAATTTGAAAATAATGCTGTCCATAAATAAAATATCCGCTTGAGTGAAACAATTGTCGTCAATGTCAAAACTTACATTAATCGGCCCTTTCCCCTCCGGACTTTTCTTAATGTCGTCAACAGACTCAAAATGAACAGCCCTTCTGAACTTTATCTGTTGAATAAAATCCCTCATGAGTATAAAGGAACCTTTGGTCCCTGCCACTACTACAGATGCAGTAAACAAAAATAATAATGCTTTTTCATAGCATTTCCTCCTATATATATTTTATAATATAATTTTATTCCATTTTTCAAACCATTTCTCTTTCTAAAAATTTTTCCAAAATATACTTCTAAATTTCTTACTTTATCTCTTGGAGAAAGTACATCCTCTGCAGTCTAATGTACATCAAAAATCAAGTCTTTTCTTTGAATTATCCTATTCTTAAAAATTATGCTATTTTATAGGTTTACATCCTATAAATTCTCCCTTTGCTGTATAAGTGCATATATTCACCGATTTATCTTCCATGGGAATTTTTAAAATAGGAGCAACTTACAGCCGTTAATGTAAAATAAAGCCAATATAAATATTTTTAACTTTTTCATAGGAAAACCTCACGAAAAATAGTTTATTATTTAAAATTTTAAAATTAAAGTCCAGATGATTTCCCCTAAAGAAAACATCTCTTACAAATTTACATGTCAAATACAATAGACTTTAATCCTTGTCATGCTCTGTCACTATATTTTTATTCGCCAGAACTCCTGCTCCCGAACCTTTGATTCCTAAGAATGGGAAACTGTCGGGCCCTCTTTGAGTCTTGTTATTGTATATGCACTGTTCCACTTCCAGCTTTTTCAGCAATTTTCAAATGCCAATGGGAAATGTAAATACTGCTGATTGCAGTCCATATTCTGATTTATTTGCAATTTCTACCAACTTCGTCGCAGAGTTTACTCTGATAATTGGCAATACTGGTCCAAATAGCTCTTCCCAGGCAATTCTCATATCAGTTGTTACATTGTCAAAAACTACGTGGCCATGTTAAGTTTTTCTCTTTTACTGTTGTCAACAACTTTTTGCGCCTTTTTCCGCGCATCTTTTGTCAGCCCCTCAATAAAAATCTGCTGACGATGTCGATTACTGTTGTAATATCAGCATTGTCAAAAGGATCTCCCACTGTTAATTTTCAACTTCATGCTTTTTGTCCAGGCTAGCCAATTTATCTGCAACAGAATCCATTACAAGCACTCTTTTTAATTGCAGTACATCTTTGTCGTAATAGCTGAACGCTCCTGCCACTATATCTTTTATGACTTTTTCCAAAATCAGCATCTTCCGCTACAATTCCAGCATCTTTTCCACCTAATTCAAGCATAATTGGACGCATTCCTGCAAGTTTTCCAATTTTTTCCCCAATTGGCGTACTTCCTGTAAAGTTTATAAAGTTCACTTCTTTATGTTCAATCAAATAATCTCCAATTTCAGAACCTTTTCCAGTTACAGAGTTGAATACTCCCGCTGGAATTCCAGCTTCTGCAAATACTTGAGTTAACAGCAATCCGCTAATCGAACCTTGTGTAGGCGGCTTGAAAATTACTACATTTCCTCCAATTAACGCTGGCGCGATTTTAGATGCTGACAACGTTTTACTGGATAGTTAAATATGGCGCAGTGCAAGTACAACACCAACTGGCTCTCTTTTTGCAGCTCCATATTTTCTCTTGCTTCCAGCTTCAAATCCTCCACCGTTTACAAATTCACCTGTGATTCTAAGCCCTTCTTCCATGACATATCTAATTAAATCATCAGTTCTAACAACTACTGAAACAGCTATAATTCCTTTTTGCCACTTCTTTTGCCAAATTTTTCCCCAATTTTATCCTTATCTCTTTCAAGGATATCCGCGACCTGTATTCAAATAGTACGCTCTTTCCACAGTCGACAACAGCTTTCTCCATCGAGGCAAAGTGCCTTCGGCAGATTCCATAGCAAAAATCAACTTCTTCTCTTGACATAGCCGGCACAGTTCCAAGCTCTTCACCATTAATAGGCAGAATGAAATATTATCGATGTTTTAAGTCTTTCCACCTCCACGTTCACTAAGTTTTTATAATTCATCAAAATGCCTCCTTATTTTGTTTTTCTATATTTAGCATATATTTTTCATAATTATATATAGTTTTTCATATATTTTCATTTTTCCATTTTCTAGTAATAGAAATTTGATTGACTGACAAAATAGAATGTGATATAATAAACATGTATAAACAGAGAAAACATCTGTATTAACAAAAGGTGACAAATGCTCTACTCATAATTGATTTAGAGTATATGTATTTCACTCTTACTGGACTTCACCGCCCAGTTGATATAGGATGGAGGTGAGATTAGTGATAAAACGGAGTTTTCATCTTTGTTCTTTACTTTATAGCCATAATTTTTCTATTTCTATTTTTAGCAAATAATAATTTTAGCCTCAATCTCGTTTACCCACAGATATAGTGATCTGTGGGTTTTATATTATTGACACCTAAACATTTTTCACTTTCTGCTTATCTGCAAGATTTGTAATTGCATAATATTATATATAATGGAGTGTAAGTACTTGTTTAAAATTATTGAAAAGATTGAGTATTTTGATAGATATTTTTCAGAAAGGAAAAATAATGGAAAACACATATTTTGAAAGCTTTTGATAATAAAAATTCCTTTATTTATTTTTGAATCAAAAAGAGAAAAATATAAAAACAATGTTGTGATATTTCACGGAATGATGGAGCCTGTCGATAGATATGCTGATTTTTGAGAGTTTTAGCTTCAAATGGATACAATGTGTTTTGTTATGGAAATTCGAGGACATAGAGCTGAAAGAGGATGAAGCTGGAGATTTTGGAAAAACGGAATAAAGCTGTCTTTAAAGATATTGACAACTGCAAAGATTTTGAGTAAAGTTGACAACTCCAAATAATACAACAATTTTGGGACATAGCATGGGTGCCCTTATTGGAATGCAGTGGGGAATAAAAATAAATACAGATACTTCATTTTATCAGCTTTCCTTTTAAAAACCAATTATCAGCCGTTGGTGGAAAGCCTTGTCACTCTTTTTGGAAAGAATTACTTTAGAAAATTCTGTCATTTAACAAGATTTTTGAAAAATGAATTCAGCATTTGAGCCAAATACAACTAAATTTGACTGGTTAACAAGAGATGAGGCTGAAAATAAAAATATGAAGATAGACGAACTTTTGCGTTATCCTGTCACGCAAAGTACTGGAATTTTCTATGATGGTTATCAACAGAAATGTACAAAAATTAGATACGAGCATGCAAAAATACTCGCCATTTATGGAACTGAAGACAAAGTAGGGTCGATATTCCATATATTAGTAAAATTTTTAATGTGTAAGAAAGAGAAGAATAAATATTCTTGAAACATCAAAAACGGACGAGCATGAATCCTTAACTGAAACAAATAAGCACGAAATTTATGACGGAAATTTTAGAAATGGTCTAAATGCAAAAGATTTTTAATTTATAACAAAAATTGAAAAATTTACAAAAAATAATAAATTTTTATCGAAAAGTATGATATAATTAAGAGGATTAATTTTAATAGGAGGAAAAATGGGAGCACTTTGATTTTGTAAAAATATTTAGAGTAAATAAAAAGTATCTCAATAGATTTGGGAACTGCAAACACATTGATTTATGATAAACAAAGATAGTGTTGAAACGAGCCATCTGTGGTTGCAGAGATAGAAAAACTGGAAGAGTGTGCAGTTGGAAGAGAAGCTAGGGAAATGCTAGGAAAAAGCTCCGACGGCATTCAAGCTATCAAACCTTTACAAGATGGTAGTTGTGCCGACATCGAGCTCAACAAAGGAAATGATTACATACTCATCCATAATTTATGGAAATTCATTATTCAAGCGAGTAATGATCTGTGTACCAATCAGTAACAAGCGTGGAAAGAAAGCCTTGTTTGAGTGCGGTAAAGGTGCTACGTATATTATTGAGGGAAGGAAGAGGCCGCTCATCATCGGTTCAGGTGCTAGATATTTCACAACCCTGAAGGAGTATGGTAATCGATATAGGGTGGAGTTCTACCGACATTACAGTCACTTGATGAAATCATCGAAGCAAGTCAATCAGAATCGCTGAAACAGATTTGACGAAGATATTGTAAAGATATGTAAAAAGAAAAATACAACTTGTTGATTGAGACAGAACTGCTGATTAAAAAGGAAATGGCACACAGCACTAAAGCTTCAGTCGTTCGAAGTTATGGAAATAAAAGGTAGGGATTTGGGACCTAGTATTCCTAACACAGTGAGAAATCAACGCAAATGAAATTTATGAAAGCAATTGAAGATTCTTTATTCAAATTGTAAACTCTACAAAAAGTTCTTGAAAAATGTCCTCTGAACTGGCGGCATGACATTTTAGATAATGGAATTATGACTGGTGGAGGTTCATTAATCAAAAACTTTATTGATATGATGGAAAAAGAAGTTGGAATTAAAAGTGTTCTTATCTCCAAATCCATTGGACTCAGTTGTTTTAAGGTGGAGGAGTGCATTTGACAACACAAAATTATTAAGAACTCTTCAAATGAAAGAAAATTAATATCTGTTGTTAATCTAAAAAAGAGAAAATGAAAAAATAGAAATTACGAAATAACTGAAAAATTTAAAACGAAATAAATCAGAGGATAAAATAAAGTGCAAGTTACCTCTTTTACGGTGATAAGAGAGGTTGACTTGCTTTCTTATGCGCTAATGTTTTCAAAGACGTCATGACAAAGGATGTGCCAAATGATGCTGAAAAGAAAGAATAGAACGCATTGACAATTTTCAGCATCCCGACATTGAAATAATAAATAAAAATAATGAAAACATAAAAATTGACGAAGTGCGTGAAATCATCTGTTCGTCAATAGAATCTTCATTAACTCGCCAGAAAATATTTCATCCTGTGTGCGAAAATCTTGAAAATTTACGAAAAGAATCTTCAAACGCACTTTTAAAAATTTTAGAAGAGCCCGCCCACAAAACGTATATTTTATACTTCTTTCACAGAACATTAAACATCATTTCTCACAATAAAATCCCGTACAATCAAATTTCATCTATCTGGAATGAATAACGATGAACTGGGGAGTCAGCGAAAATCTACTATTTCTTTGATGGAAATGAAAACGATATTTTAGAATTTAAAAGACAAAAATTTCTCACTTGATAATATTCAGTTTCAAGTTAATACTGTGGAAGATATTTTACAAATTATGAAAATGAAAAATTACGCGACCTGGTGAGCTAGCTATACAAATCTAGATTTTAGACGATAAAATATAATAAAAGTATTGAATTGTTATACATGCGAATACGTTTCTGGGATATTGCAAAAATGTATATTTTTATAAATGCAAATCAGTGAACTAAAAAGGAAAAGATTTCTGACAAATTTTCCTCTCAAACATTATATAACTGTAAAACATTCTGTGAGAAGACGAATTTGATTGATAAATTTAAAAATAGCATTAGAAACAATGTAAATGAAAAGTGTAATCTCTCAACGTTTTAATATTTTACAGTTCTTGAAAATTAATAAAGAGAGGCCGAAAGTCAGTTTGTGAGCAGTGTAGTATCTCACATTTTTATTCAACATCATTTTATCTTTTACTATCGGGAACCCAAAGTCCCACCATTTGATGTCGAGTATGCGACATCCCCTCTCGCTATAAAACTTCAAAATCAGCGTTTCCGGCAGTGCCCGAGTAACCTTTGACTACTGGATGTCCCTGTCACATATATTTCCTCCCATCCTTCAGTGAACAGTAATTCTGGGAAACAACTCTCACTCAATTTCACACAAGCATATTCTGCCTGTGTGACCTCAAAGAATACCAGTCTATATCTGCGCAGTTTGTCAATATTTTGACATCATGTATCCAGCCATATAGCTATACTGTGGCACTTTGCTTTTCAAATTTTCTTTCTGATCTGAGTTTCTTAACATGCTCCATGCCATACTCTGTCCGTCCTCAGCTTTCATTTTGCTTTCAGAGTACTAAAAGTTTGTCCCAAACGATTAGTAGAAAAATCGCCACCTTCTTCAATCTCTTTCTGTCAAGCCTGCAACTTTACAAAGCCGATTTTCAGTAGCACTGACGGCCGTCCATATCCTCCTTCAACGCTGCTTAAAGATAATCTTATAGGAGAGCACATTTGAAATGCACTTCACTTTTCAGAGCTTCCTTTGGCGTATGCCCAGGGAATTTTTGAATGCCAAGGAAAAGTGGAATCTTGAGACTCACAGCCATATTTAAAGGCTATTTCTATTATCTTTTCATCGCTTTCGCCGTAAATCTATCGCAACGGCTAAGAAGCATCCCTTTCTAAAAAGCGAATATACTGCTTAACGGATCATCCACCGCGGTCGAGAACATTCTCCCACAAACGCGAAGTGGATGAGATGGTCCGCAAAGCAATGCACTCTCTCTCGTCAATTCCTGTCAGTCAAGGTCGTCTTCGACATATTTCATCTGCTCTCATTAAAATGCCTTAATCATATATCCTCCTTGCATTAAAAAGCATATATGATTTTCGATCTTTTCTCAATACCCTGCGTGTCACAATATATTATAGTTTTAAAGAATTAAAAACCCTTCACATGTCGTAGTTTTCGGCAAGCCAACTACGTTCCACATTGTTATCTGTCGAAATAAATTTAGCTATTTCCTTAATTTCAGGAATTGCATTTTCCACAGCCACAGGCATTCCACGTACTCAGCAACGGCTTATCGTTGGCACTGTCACCAACCGCAATCATTTCTTCGAGGCTTTATATTTTCTAATCTCTCCCAATCAATGTTTTTCCTTTATCCACATTTTGTTGGCAATTTTCTAGGAAGATTGGTTTTGAAATGGCAATAAAATAATCGTTTCCGTGAACTTTATTCATGTGTTCTTGAGCAATCAATACTTCTTCGGCTTTCCAATAATCATACATTTTTGTAGTTTTATCAATTCCTTTTTCTCCAAGTCTTCAAGTGTGTCGAAATTTTTGAAATTTCATCTTGCATTGATCTGACTTCATACATAATACTCCATCTGTTGCTTCAGTTCCATAAATGCGCATCTCCAACGTACAAAATCATCGGAACATTTATTTCCTGAAACTTTATAAACGTTTTCAATATCCTTTTTCCCCAGCCCTTCGTGAAAATTACTTCGTTTGTCTTCATATCAATTAATTTCCTCCACCATTAAATGCCAGCACATATCCTTCGTATTTATCCATTTGAAGTCTCTTTGCATACTCAAGCATCGCATAGCTTGGTCTCACCGCTTGCGAGCACAAATTTAACGCCTTTTTCCTTCTGAACTTTAATAATTGCCTCAACATTTTCCCTTTTGTTATCCCATGCTCCTCATCAAGCAATGTTCCATCCATATCAGTCGCAATTAATTTGTAATTCATAAAACTTCTCTCACTTTCTCTATTTATAATAATTTTACTAATTCATTCAAATCTTTTTCTGTAGTTGCCCAGCTTGTTGCCAGTCTTATCACTGTGTGTTTTCATCATATTTTTCCCGGAATGAAAAACTTATCCACTCTTCCATTTTATATTTTCAATTACAACAAACTGCTGATTTGTAGGTGATCCAAGATAAAATCTGTAATCGTGCAGAACATTTTTAATTTTTCAGTCAAATTTATCGTATATTTTCCAATCCTTTTGTACAAATCATTTGAAAATAATGTGTCAAACTGTACTCCAAAGGCACTTCCCTTAGCAAGTAACGCTCCATGTCGCTTTATCCTTGTTACAAAATTCTTTGGTGTATCATTTTTGTACAAAAAACAACTGCTTCTCCAAGCAATGCTCCAGCTTTTGTCCTCCAAAATAAAAACATCACAAAGCCGTGCAATATCTCGAAGCGTAACACCCATATCCTTTTGCCCATAAGCCCGTATACCAGCCTTGCTCCATCCAAAAATAACGGAATCTTATATGTACAAATTGAAAATTTCTGTTAATTCGTTTTTGGTATACAAAAGTTCCATATTCTGTTGGAGTGAAATATAAACCATTCCAGGAAAACCATATGTTCGTGATTTTCATCCGCAAAAATGTCTGTAAATATCCCTTCACTTCATTAACATTGATTTTTCCATTATGATGTGGCAAGGTCAAAAACTTTATGCCTAGTGAATTCAATCGCTCCAGCTTCATGTACGCTAATATGGCCCCGTTTGTCAGCCGCAATTACACCTTCATAAGACTGTAGCATCGAATTTATCACAACTGCGTATTAGTCTGTGTTCCACCAACTATAAATATCTGCATTTTCCACTTCACAAGCTTTCCTAATTTTTGCTTTTGCACTTTCACAATATTTATCAGCTCCGTATCCGAGACAAATTCTCAAAATTAGTCTTAACAATTGCATCAAAACTCTTGACAAGCCCCTTGCGTATAATCATTTGCAAAATGTAACATAAATTTTTCCCTTTCCTGTAAAACTGGTGCTTTATATTGATATTATACAGGAAATATGGAGAAAAGTCCACTAACAAACTTCTTTATTAAATATTAATCTGCTCAAAAATATTTTTCAAAGCACCAAGGGTTTTAAAGGTATAATATAACTAAATTGACCTGATAAATTAAATTTCAAAAATAAGGAGAAAACATGAAAAACTATTTTAATTGCATATGTTATGCCTAACATTCAATTCCAGCAAAGGCAGACTTCGGAAAAACTGAAAAATGCAGTAACTGGAACAGACAGTTCATCATCTTCGTCAAATAGTTCTGGGGAAACTGGAGGAACTGGAGGTATTTATCAACAAATGAATATGAACCAAAGTCATTGTAAATCCCTTTTAATAAAAATGACTACATATCAGAAGACAGTATATATTCGAGAGAAAGAGAGCTGTGGGCACATATAGAAACCATTATAGAGAATCAACTAAAAGTGAATTATGTGGAATGTCGAATAAGACCAGGAGATGGAAATTGGTAGGAAATTTTCAGTTTACGGATATGTTAAATTTCAGTATATGCAGTTACTATGGATATTCACTACTAGCATGCTGGGTGTTTTTCGAGCAGAATCAGAAAGGAACAAGAAATACCACCTCGATATATTTAGATCATGACTTAGCTAGTAGTATTTGGGATAGTAACTTACAGTAACTACATTGGCAATGAAAAATGGAAAAGTCGTATGGATGGAACACTGCCTGGAAAAACAGCCTTGGTTTGATCTCAACAACCTCCGGCTTTGAAATCTTTATTAATGGGATTTAAGCTAATTTGTAAAAATTCTATCAGAATTTTAGATTGTCTGATTTGAACGACAGAAACTGGGAGAAATCCCAGTTTTCTTTGAAAATGGTTATTAATATAAATTATAAAAAGGAAAGGGAAAAATTTATAGAAAAACATATTATTATTTATGCTGGCAACATCTCTATTTGCTCAAAGAGGTAAAACTCTAAAAAGAACAGAAGAATTAAAAAGCAAGAACCACATCAACATCTAAAAAAGCGGAAAAAGAAAGATGCAATGAATATGGAAAGATTTAGCTTTCACGATTTAGCAACTACCCCAACCGCCCTGCACTCCACCAATTATAAAAGTCCGAGAGGAATATCGAAAAACTCGACAAAAATTCCTCCACAGTAGAGAGATCAGTATAGCGAAATAAGATAAAACAGAATATTTAAAAGAAAGGAAGAAAAGTCACGTCACAAATTATTCAAATTTAACGATTCTTCATCATTAACATTGAAACTCTATATTTTTGGCTTCTGTTATACTGCATATTCTCAGTATAGTCCCATCTATAAGACGTAAGCCTCTCGAAGGAGTAACAAAAGGAAAGTATGGATTATATCTTGTATCATACTGGCTATTAGGATCTGTGGCAGGATCAATTGCAGGAGCTGCTTTGATCACTTATATTACAAGGTACATTTTACATTCTTAGCCTGTTTAATTATAATCATCCAACTGAAATTACGAGTTTATACAGTCTGCATGACTGTACAATTTATAACTGGAGCACTACTTTTGCTGTATTGAACAAAAATATCTGACTTCAAAGATAATATTGCCGAGAAGAAAATACTACTACAAAGCAATACATCTTACTAATTTTAAAACTAATCGGAATAGGAATACTTTGTATTATTTGCAATACCGTTAATTGCTCTATTTATAGCAGGCTATTTAGTATTTAAAGTGCTAGGAATTGGGAACCTTATTGGAAATGCTCGCAGTAAACAGAGTTAGAAGTACACGATGATATCGATATCCATACTTACGAAAGAACAACGATATAGTGGAAATGTTCAGCCACATGAACGAATTATTTTCAGATTCAGAAGCAGAAGAAATTAAGGAAAAGAATTAGAAATCAAATTTTTAAATAAAAAGGAAGTGAAAATAATGAAAAATTATTATTAGCAGGACTGTTAATTGGAAGTTTACTATTCGTTTGACAACAAATTACTGTAGAAGAAAGGAGCTACTGTACTGGATTTTTCTAGTATGGGTGGAGATTTTGGAAATGGTACAGGGAGTTATTTTAGATTTTTACGATACTTTCTGCAATATTTAACGGAAACAGAATACAAAAGACGTTGCTTTTAGCATATAATTGGGTAAGAGGCTACAATTTGGATGCATCTAAATTTTTAACAAAAGTTAAAATCATCTCATAAAACATACATTAATCAGGTGCAAAACTAGAATTTCTATAAAATCGGGAACTAGACTTAAGAGGATGGGGAGTCTCAAAAGAGCTGATTTTGAGTTTGAGAATACTGGATACAATAATAAAACTGTAAAATTATTTTGAATTTGAAAATATAAACTATCAAAAACTTCCGTTTACTGATGAAATAAAATAAGGATAAATTTATAGCAATTTGAAGAAAGGAAATAAAAATATGAATAAGCAGGCTGTCAGAATTGCACAATTTGTAATAAATTCTATTCTAACTTTTGTATCATTTACCAGTGCAATTTTAGAGTTTCTTCTCTTTTAATTCCTCTTGCACGTTAACAGCTCTTATAAGTTTTTGTTCATAACTGGAGCTTCTTTTTGAATTTTCTAGTTATAGTCAGCTATTTTTGCTGGGAGTTGCATTTTTCCATAGATACATTAAGCTTTTAAACTTCCGAGAATGTTTGGGAAAATTTTTGAAGAAGAAAAAGAAGATATATATATCGGGGAGTATGAAAACTGGTTCAACGAATGGTATCAAAGAATACGAAAAATATCATCGATATGGCGAGAACAGCGAGAATCAGCAAGGCGTACAGCAATCCCATTATTCAGCTGAAGATATAATTGAAAATTTGAAGAAAAATCTGAAAGTTCTTGGACTTGATTCAAGTGGCGAACTAACTCTTCAAAACTATAAAAAGGCACACAGAACAAAAGGCAAAAGAATTTCATCCGGATTGACACCCTGGAAAAAGATACCACTGCCGATATGCAACGTATAAATGCTCGCAAAAGAATACTTAGATGCCAATCTTGAATACTATCTATCTAAAATATCTAAAAACTAAAAAGCAAAATATTAAAAAGTTAAAATTTTTGTAAAATACATGATAATACTTTAGAAAATAATTATCAAAAGGAGGAAAAATAATGAAATATATCATCATGATAAAGATGCCCATGTTATAGTGTAGAAAACTGTAACAAGGCAATCTGTACAGACTGCTACAGTAGATATAGGGGAGAAATGCACTCTACTGACTGCTTTAGTAATTTAATTGCCTAGTCGGGAAAAAATATTTATCAAAATTAAAAATGGTTTACATTGTAGGGTGGTCATGCCAGTACCGTATCATTTGTTGGGATTTTGAAGGGTATTGCTTTCGCTATATGGTTTTGGAAGTGCTCCAATAGACTATTTGCTTCAAAAATGCAACTGAGTCCATACGTACCAGTCTCTATGGAAGGATTAGGAAAACTATTGCACGAAATTAGAATAGCCCATATTCTTGACCAGTTTTTGCAATAATTTCAATCTTTAATTATTTAAAATACATCAAAGACTGTTAAAGAAAATAAAGCTACTTGAACAAATAGTAGTCATCAAGCAAGATAATCACGAAAATTTAGTTTTTATAGTATTCTCTATTATCGTGTATTTCATAAAAATTTTAACTTTTAATATTTTATGTCAAAAATCAATAATGAAGGAGCTAATAAGAAATCTAACGAATACAGTTATAAAACTATGTTATTTAGTAAAATATGTCTTTTATTGCTATTTTTATTATAAGGGCATTAATTCTTAGCATGTGGAAAGCAATGAAATGAACTGATGATAATGGTTGGCATTTATTCTGTTATTATCATTTTAGTATGAGGATTGAAAATTGTAGGTTTTAATAGTAGAGAGTTGAAAAGAAGAACAGATAAATTACCATTCCCAGGAAAATATCTTTAACTGGAAATAACAGGCGAAGTTGAATATTTTTACCGATCCCGAGAGGGACATTTTGGCTTTTGCAGCAACCGCAGACATTACTATACGTTTATCCAATAATGGAATTCTAAATATACGAAAAACAATACTCTAATCTGAAAATAGCAGGAGACTGTGATTTACAAAATTCAAAGTTTTAAGCCAGTACAAACATATTAAAGTTTTGAATTTAACACAGCAAATAACCCGAAAAATTAAATAGTAAGTTGGGAGGGTCCCAGTTTTTCTTATATTAATCTTTTGATTTCATGGATTTTAATAAAAATTCATCTTTATAAGTAATTATTTTAACCCTTATTTTATGGTATTAAATCATGTTTAATTGAAATGTTTATACATAACAAAATAATAAAGCAATATTAATATTTTATGTGATATAATATAAAAATTTTATAATTCAAGGAAGAGGTATAAAATAAAGAGTTTTAAGTATAATATAAACAGGAAATAACCTCGATCCTTGTACTTTATAATAGAAAATTATTAATTAAATAACACTAAATACCAGGACAAAGTTATTTAAAAATTAAAAATGAAGAATGAATCATGAAAAACTTATTTTTAATGTTAGTGTTTATTTTAGGAACTTTTGCTTTTGCAGAAAATAACGGAACAGGAAAGAAATAGTCTCTGACTAACACAAATTTATATTTAATCAGAAAGACTGGTTCTATCAAGAAACTCCGGAAGGAGATGACGGTGTGGAAAACAAAATATTAATATTTTGAAAGTAGGAAAAATACAAAATTTTCATATACGCCTATTGAAAATAATGGAAATTATGATAAAGAGGCTATCCTAATTTGGTTTTATAACTCAAAGAATAGATACCAACAACTAATTTACGGTATAACTTTTTATTTCATATATGAATGTTTCTGGAACTGAAATAAAAATGGATATGAGAGAGACAGTATCAAATACTTTCAGAAAGTGAATTAAATGCTCTGTTAAAGTCTAAAATGCGAAAAAGACTTGATTCAGCCACAGATACAAAAATTATATTTAGACTGGTTATTCCACAACAATAATTAAAATTGTTTTTCAATATTTGAAGAAAGGAAATATAAGAAAATATGAAAACAGTTACATAGTTCATTTATCTTGGCATTTACGGTATCTTTGTTCAAATAAAAGAAAATGGTAACACAGAAAAATGCAAATAATACTGCAAAATCAAACGACTGCCTATGTGAAGCCTCAAAACCACGAGGCCCTACAGTTGCACTCTAACTTAACAGACTTTAAAATTGACAATGATTTTATTTTGTATCATAGGTGCTCCATTCACAGGAAAAATTACGTCGATCAGATGAAAGCGGATATGATGGTAAACTGGAAGGAGAATCTGAAATGAAATTACAAACGATGGGATTTAAAAGAAAGGATGTTTTTCCAAAAATAATATTATTTTTAAGTTTTTCACAAAACAAAAATGGAATTACAAACAGAATTTTATATACGATGATACATCCTATGGAAAAAGTGGCTGAAGTTCGTACTGTATGGAAAAAATTCATACACCTTTAATATAGCTAATCAGTACTGGAAAAATAGAAGTTAATGGTAAAAAGCAGATATATACAGTTTTAAGCAACAGTGTGAGTAGGAATTGTTAGGAAACGGCTCTTTTTATAAAATCATCTATTCGTATTCAGAAGGGCGAGTTACGGAAGAAAAGTATAAACTAGATTCCAAAGCTGATGCAAATCTAGTCTTAGTTGAAAAAGACTTTTGAAAGCACTTTACTTGAAACCCGCTGAGAAATCAGCTGGATTATAAACGAAGAGGGAATTGAAAAATTAGATAGAATAATGTACCAGCTTGGAAAAACCTGGGACTCTCAACACCAACTGTGGACAGCCAGCAGACCCTAATGCAACATAGTTGCACGCAAATACAGCACCTCAGCAAAATAAACCTGAAACAAATCAGAATGATGACGATTTAGCAATATTAGACCGAGTTTATGATGAGGTAATGCATAAAAATAATTTGGCAATATTAAATACGTTTTCAAAAAGAAAAATTAGGCTATATAAGGAATACTCTTTTTGCCAAGAAAGGATATAAATTTAAAAATCCTAAATATTCGATCTACTTTTCTCAAAAAGCTGGTATAACGGAATATACGATTCCGATGAAATATTAAAATCCGTGAAGAAAAACGATTTGTCTCTCATCACATTAGGGAACGAGAAAAATAATATAACCAAAACTGAAATACAAGGAGGAAAAATGGAAAACTCAGAATAATATATATGAAGAAAATAACACAAACTCTAATAACAACCAGTCTCGTGGATTCTCGACAATATTCTCTTCAAAGGACAACAATCAAAATAAACTTTTCTAAAAACAGTATTTTTGATTGGCGTCTATATCTTAACTCGGAATACTATGGGTTAGCATTCAAATGCTTATGTTCTACATGCAAATGCAAAAGCTGTGGAAAAGCCTCTTCCCATTCAGATTTGATGGGAGGACTAGGGGCTCTTTGGAGATGCTGGAACATCCATACTGAATATTCTGCAAACTATTTCAAATGTTCATAACATCTTTTAAATTCTGGGAACAATTCTATTAATAATCGTACTTGTTCTGTCGTATCTAAAAATGAAAAAGTGAAAAATTTGACAAGCAATTTTACAAAAATAAATTATTTATCAGCAGGTGTGAGTCGCATTAATCGGAATTTTCTGAAAATTATAAAAGTGACAAACATATATGAATATAGTAAAAATCCACTAGCGCCTGAATGTCAATGATGAGCAATCAGCAGGAAATACCAAATCCAAATCCAAAACTATGGATATCAGTGCTGTTCCTAATCCTATCAGTTATTTCCACAACAACAAACTATTTCAAGGCATTTAAAAGCAAGGACTTTGAAATAGCAGATGCAAAAGCGGGAATCCAAACTGCCAAAGAAAAATACAACAAGATGGATTCAGTGACAAAGATTGAATTATAAGCATCTGTAATCGTAGGAGCATTGGTACTTTACAATATTGGTGTGAATTATATATTTTTAGATAATGTCGATTTAGCAAAACTTATGCTGTCGGAGTCACTGGAGATTCAGAGAAATGCCTCAATATCATGGGAGACAAAATACGATTACTATTTCTAGTTGAAAAGAGGAAGCAAATAATAATGAAAAGCAAAAAGAAATGGAATTCCTAGATAATGGAGAAATTAGCATTGACTATCCTAAAGACAAGCAGTTAAAAATGGAGACACAGTAACAGTGAATTTCATATACAATAAGGATTTAGCCAAAAATTAAAATCCGTCCTAAAAATACAAAAAGTAAAAATAAAAATAGAAAAATCTTCCAAAAATCCCAAAAGAAATTAATGAAGTAAAATTTAAAGGCATTTGTAACAAAAACTTTTCTCAGCCAGGCTCGAAAAATACTTATGACAACATGGCTCTTATAGTCGTCGTTGATTTGTCTACATACTCAGCATTGCCAAAATATTTATTATAAAAAGACGATAGCGGACACTTGATCTTTTAAATATATTTTTGGCCTGTTTCTGCTGGAGAAGAAATTTTAGCGGTTACAGCACATTATCTCTAGATAAAAACGGCAATATCACTTTCATATGATGATAATGACCTGAATGATAGAAATAACTATGAAAAATAATATAGTATTCCTACGAAATAGAAGTCAGAGTGAATTCGGAAGGATATATGCTGTTAAATTAAACAACAGCAAATTTTTAACTGGGAGAAATCCCAGTTTTTCTTCTCTCAAAACTTCTTTCAAAACAAAACCATCTCAAAAAGCTAAAAACTTTTCAAGACAGTTTTTCAAAAAACAAATATTTCTAATTTTTATCCTCCAAGATAAGCCTTCTTGATTTCGTGATTTGTAAGCAGTTCCTTCCTGTTCCTTCCAAATTATTTTCCAGTTTCCGAACATATCCTCTATCTGCAATTGATAGTGCCATACTGGCATTTTTGTTCCACTCAACAGACACTGTTACGTTTTTCTTCTTTATTAATTCTTACAATTATGTTGTAAAAATTTCCTGCACTAATAATGGTGCTGAGTCCCATTGACGGCTCGTCTAAGCAACAGTAGTGAAGGATTTGACATTAAAGGCTCTTGCCATTGCCAGCATTTGCTGTTCTCCTCCACCTGATTGTTCCCTGCCAGCTGTTTTACGTTCGCAAAGTCAGGAAACAGTGTGAACATATATTCCATATCTTTTTATTTGATCTGTATCATTTCTTGTAAATGCTCCCATTTCAAATTTTTCCAGTACAGTCAATTCTGTAAAGATTCTACGTCCTTCGAACATGTGCCATTCCACGGCCGACAAGTTTTGTAAGCATCAATGTTAGATTACATTTTCCCCGCTTGACGAAATTTCTCCTGATTTTATTGGTACAAGCCTCGAAATAGCGTGAAGTGTGGAGGTTTTTCAGCCATTTGACCAATTAGAGAAACGATTTCACCTTTTTATCTGAAATGAAATGTTTTTATAGCATGAATTCCGCCATAATATACATTTAAATCATTTACATTTAAAATATTCACTTTTCCTCCTTTTTGCTAATTTTATTAATTTTTCTCTTAAATTTTATTCTCCAAATAAGTCTGCAATAACTTCCTTATTATTTTTGAATCTCATCGAGAAGACCTGAAGCATCACCTCCCAAAAATTTAGCACATAAAGTCTTTCACAAATTCCCATCATTAAGTCCATATCATGCTCGATTAAGAGTATTGCAATTTTAAATTTATTTCTTATAAAACTGATTGTATTCATTAGTTCTTTTGTTTCGTTTGGATTCATTCCTGCCGCAGGCTCATCCAGCACAATAATTTTGAGTTGTTGCCAAAGCTCTGCTATCTCCAGTTTTTCTCTGCTGCCCATAAGACAAAGTTTCCTAGCTGTAATATTTGAGCCATTTCAGCCATATCAAAATATCCAGTAAATCAAAGTGCCTTGTCTGTTATTTCCTTTTTCTTCCTTCCAAAATCTAGGAAGCCTAAAAATCTGCTTCAAAAGTGTTGTACTTCATACTGCTGTTATGCCATCTTTACGTTGTCAAGCACTGTTAATTCAACATAGCCTTATATTCTGAAATGTTCTGGCAACTCCCAGCAACTATCTGTGGAGTAGTTTTTATTTATACTAATCTGATTTATAGAAATATCTCCGTCAGTAGGCTTGTAAACACCTGTGCTAGTAAATTAAATATTGTCGTTTTTCCAGCTCCGTTTGGACCAAATCAATCCAACCAGTTCCCCTTCCTTAATCTCAATATTTTACCTCATCAACAGCTCTTAGCCCGCCAAAAGATATTCCCAAATCTGTCGTTTTTAATAATGAGCATATTTTTATCTCCTATTTTTACTTCATTTTTTTATATTTATTAAAAATATTTAACTTTCGCTTTTCTCACTCTTATTATTTCTATAATTTCTAATCCTGTTAATTCTTCTCTTTGTTCCTGCAAATGTAAATTCCTTCGTACAAAAATCCCCTTTTTGGACGGAAAAATCATTAATGAAATCAAGATAATTGCATAGACTAAGTATCTAAACTGCGAAACATCTCTCAATCTTTTCATTTAAAAGCGTCAAAATCGTTGCGTGCGATAATCGCTCCCGTAATACTTCCAAGTCCCACCTAAGACTATCCTATAACAAGAATTTCTATTGAGAATAAAAATCCAAATTTATCCGGTGTCAAAATTCCAATATTATGAGCAAACAACGATCCTCCAACTCCAGCAAAAACGCTGAAAAAGCAAATCCATAAAGTTTTACACGATTTAGTCCAATTCCTATATTTTTCTGCCGCAATTTCATCTTCTCTAATTGACAGAATCTCTTTCCCTTTTCGAGAAGTCATTGCCATTGCGATTATAATAATCGAGATAACTACAATGAAATATGTATTTGAAAAATCTAGAATTGTTGGAATATTGTTAAGTCCAGTTGCTCCACCTAAAAAGTCCAGATTTTGAATAATATATTTTACAATTTCTCCAAATGCTAAAGTAATAATCGCAAGATAATCCCTCTTAACCTTAGCGTACTTCCACCAACAAAAATCCAAATACAGTCGCAACCAGATCCACCAAACAATGATACCAGTATTAACTGTAAAAATGGCGGTAAATTATAATTTACAGTATTTTTGAAATAAAATGCCGCTGAATATCCACCAATTGCAATAAATCCAGCTTGCCCCCAAATTAAGCTGTCCCATAAGCCCAACTGTTATGTTTAAGCTTACTGCAAATAAAAACAAAAAAATTAATATGTTTATATATATTCCTTTTGTATAACTGAAAGCATCGTTTGGATCAAAAGTAAAAACTTAGGACGATATAAAGTGCAACTATTGAAATAAATGTAACTACATAATTTTTACTTTTTAATTTGTTAAAAGTAATTCAGATTTTTGCCATTTATATTCTTTTTGTTTCTTTTATCTTTTTCATTCTGTTCGTTATGATTTTTCTGTATTATCTATATTTTTTTGTTTTTACATCTTTATTAGTTTTTCCATATTTCCCATTTTCCTCCTTTCAAATTATACTTTTTCTTTCATATTCTTACCAAACAGTCCATTTGGCCCGAAAATTAATATTAATATCAGCACACCAAATACAATAGGATTTTGCCCAAGTTGTAAGTGATGAACCTTTTTACGTACGCTTCAAGAAGTCCCTAAGACGTATCCACCAACCATAGCCCCTGGAATACTTCCAATTCCTCCAAATACAGTCGCATGATAAACGCCTTCAGTCCTGGCAGATTCCCATATATGGGCCTCAATTTGCGGATAAACAATCGCATACAATGCCCACCTAACGCCCCAAGTCCAGAACCAATCGCAAATGTTATAGCAATAGTTTTGTTTACATTAATTCCCATAAGCTGTGCCGCTCCTGTATCCTGTGAAACTGCTCTTGTCGCTTTTTCCTAATTTTGTATTTTTAATAAATAAATTTAAAAGCAATCATACAAAATTGAAGTAACTACAATTACAAATATTGTAAGCATGTTGATGCTTAAAAAATCCTAAATTAATCTTGTTATTATTTGATAAAAATGCCGGTATATATTTCTGATCAATAACTTTTTGGATTTGCTCCAAATATTATAAGCGCCAGGCTTTCCAGCAAAAAGCTCATTCAATCGCTGTTATAAGTGCCGAAATTTTTAGGTGCATTTCGAATTGGACGATATGCAAAAAAATCAATTATAACTCCCAAAAACAGCACATACAACAATTGATAAAATAATAGCCACAATTAACGGCATTCCATGTGACACGGCAATTAAAAGTAGCATAAGCTCCCACCATAAGTATATCACCATGTGCAAAATTTATAAGTTTAACGATACCATAAACCATTGTATATCCTAACGCGATCAATGCATAAAATGCTTTCCAGTCTGCAGTCCGTTAATAGTCTGTTCAATAAAAACTCTTTAACATATTTAAAAACTCCTCACTCTCTTTTACTTAAAAATACGCTTTTATTTTTTTCATTCATATACTTAGGCGACTTTTAAAAATCATACTCTTCCCTGTGATTAAATATAATCTTAAAAGTCGCTTACGTATATTTTACCCAAATTAATTTTCTTCTTTTAGATAAAAAAGTTCCGGACTGTTAGAAGAAAGAAAAATTTCTCCTAACAACTCGAACTTTTATAACAATTATTATTTTCTATATTTTTAGAATTTTTCTTTCCTAGAATTTTTCCTTCAATGAAAGCTTTTCCATCTTTTTACTTCAATAAATGTAACTTTTTTCTCGTGATTTCTTCTGCATCAAATTTTAGTGAACCTGTAACCAAAAGTACCATCAAATTTTTTTAATTGCTTCTTTTTATTGCATCTTTAGAAGACAAGTCGAAACATTTTCAACGCTGTTTCTAAAATAGTTCCAGTATCATATCCTAAAAGCGGCAAAAATAATTGGATCTATTTTATATTCATTTTTGTATGTGCAATAAATTTTTTGAACATTTTGATCGAGGGTCATCGGGTGCAAACTGGCTTGCAAAAATCTGCTCCATTCAGACTTTTCCAAAGTTAGTCTGGATTCCGTCCCATCCATCTCCACCCATGAATTGAGCGTTTATTCCAAGTTCTTTTTGCCTGTGTCAAGATTAGTCCAATTGTATTGTAATAATCGGTACGAAAATTACTTCAGAATTGTATCCTTTTACTTTTTGTAAGCAATGCTCTAAAGTCCTTGTCATCAGCAGTGTATTGTTCTTTCTTTTACTTGAATTCCTTCTTTTTTTAGCCTGTTCCTTAAATGCGTTTGCAAGCCCTACAGAATAGTCACTTCCTGTATTAGTTAAAACAGTAATGTTTTTATACCCTTTTGCTTTTTGCATATTTTTGAACAACGACACCTTTGATAAGGATCTGTAAATGTAGTTCTATAAACAAAATCTTTTTCCTTTTGTAATGTCAAATGCAGTTCCAGTTGCTGTAATCATAGGAATTTTTAGCTTGTTGCTGTAAGTGCTAATTGCAAGAGATGGTCCGGATGTAACTTCTCCTACAAAAATGTCAATTTTATCTTGTGAAAACCATTTTTAAATGCATTAATCGCTTCCTGCACATCACCTTTACTATCTGCTTCCACAATTTCAATTTTTACCATTAATTCCACCAGCAGCATTTATTTCCTTTTACTTTCAATTTAAATCCATTTATTGTACTTGTTCCATATTGTGCCACGTTTCCAGTTAATGCTCCTATAACACCAACTTTTATAACATTTCTTGTCCTTAGATGCTTTTGCTCCACAACTTAGTACAAATAATACCAATAATGAAACTAAAAATAATATTTTTTTCATCGTCGTTCTCCTTCACTATTATATTTTTTATGAGTAATTTATTTTTGTTTCTTAATTTTTAAAATTTTTTTCTTTTAATGTAAGTTTTTCCACCTTTTACTTCAATAAATGTAACCGCTTTTTCAGGGGTTTCTGTCAGCATCAAACTTTAACTTTCCAGTTATAAGATCAATTCCGCTAACTGCATTCATAGCTTCTTTTATAGATGGTCCTGTCAAAATCTTTTTGAAGACTTTAATGCAGCCTTTCTACAATTTCCACTGTGTCATATCCAAGCGCAGCAAACATTATTGGTTCTTTATGAAACTTAGCTTGGTAATCTTTCATAAATTTCTGAACATTTTCAGCTTTGTCTTCGGAGAAAATTGACTTTGCAAAAATTGCTCCTTCCGCAACTGCTCCAAAGTTAGTCTGAATTCCGTCCCATCCATCTCCACCAAAATATTGTGCAGTTATTCCCAAATCTTTTGCTTGAGAAATAATTAGCCCAATTGTATTGTAATAGTCGTATAAAGATAAACTTTATGGATTTTGCCCTTTTACTTTTTGTCAAAATTGCTTTAAAAATCTTTATCGTCATTTGTATATTTTTCTTCAGTAATAGTTATTCCATCTTTTTTAGCCTGTTCCTTAAACGCATTTGCAATTCCTACAGAATAATCATTTGAAGAATTTGTTAAAATTGCGATTGATTTTACGCCTTTTGCTTTTGCGTATTTTGCAGTTGCGGTTCCTTGATAAGGATCTGTAAATGTAGTTCTAAATACAAAATCTTTTTCCTTTTTGTAACATCAAGGCTCGTAGCAGTTGCCGAAATTAAAAGGCACTTTTGCACTGAGCAAGTCCCGAAATAGCCTGTGAAGTAGCTGAAACAACTTCTCCTATCACGACATTCACTTTATCCTGTGAAATCATCTTTTTTGAAAGCATTTATTGATTCCTGTACATCGCCTTTGCTATCTGCGATTACAAGTTCAATTTTTTTCCATTAATTCCACCTGCATTATTAATTGCATCAACTTTAAGCTCAACACCTTCTTTTACTGCAATTCCGTATTGCGCATAATTTCCAGTAAGCGGAGCAATAACTCCTATTTTTATAACATTGCCATCAGCCGTCTTTTTCCGCAACTAATAATGAACGCCGTAGCTAGCGACATCATTAAAAACATCTTTTTCATACTGTCATCGTCCTTTCTCTCTTAAATTCTTTTGCATCATCAAAGCATAATCAGAAAAACATATAATAAATATCAAATAAAAATATCACTATTATTAATCTGTCACATACTTTCACTTACTTATGTCTAATATTATATCATAAAAGAATAAAGAAATGAAATTATTTTTAAAAATTTATTGTATACTCAAATTCTTTCAAAAACAGCACTGAAAATAAATAAACAAACCTAGTATTCACAGTATTTACTTATAATTCTTGATTTTTATTAAATTGGCTGTCTTGTAAAAATTATTTTTATACTATTTACCTTTTTAAAGAATAGAAGTCAAAAAAATTCATGTAATTAAAGTCATTTTAATATGTTTAACTGATCTTTCTGCTTAGGAATAATGGCAAAAATATTCTACGAACGCCCCCGCTTTATGCAAAAACTTTTTCTAAAGAAACAAAAACTACCACGTAAATGTGATAGTTTTTTCGATTGCAAATATTCAATTTTTAATTTTTTTAAATTTTTAATGTACATTTTTTCTGTTACAAAAATTATTGTGATAAGTTAAAGTCATAACCTACACCAAGAGATACTCTTCTGTAATTAGCGTCATATTTAGATTTTGCACCTATTGGACCTTCGTATTCGTATTCTCCTTGATTTTTTCTTTATACATAAGTTCTACGTTAAAGTTATTGTAGTTTACTCCTCCACCAACTCCGTAGTACAATCCATTTTTAGCTTTGAATTTTCCTAATCTTCCGTAGTCATGGTTTCCGTTGTTGAATGAATATCCTAAATCACCTTTAACATAAGGTTTAACAGCTGTTTTGTGTATCAAATTTATATTTAGCAGTTCCATAAACTGGGATAGAGTTATAGTTCTTTTCATTTTGTCCATCAACTTTATCTTTCAAATCTTTATGGAATTGGAATGCTGTTCCTCCACCTACTTCTAATCCAGGAGCTACTTCATTTCTGTATTCAACTCCAACTTCTCCTGAACTATTTTTACTTTTTGATTTCTATAGTTTGTTCCATAGTGGTATTTTTTCCACCTAAATCTAAAAGCTCCTTTGGCTTCAATTTTTCCAGCATCTGCGAAAGAAAGTCGCTCCTAAAATTAAAAATAAAACCAATTAATGTCTTTTTCATAATTAATCACCTTTCTTTTCTAAAAATCTCCCTTTACAAAATTTCTAAAATCAAATTGCTATATTTAACAGTTGAAAATTATACATCCTCCTCAACTGTCAATAGTATTATACCCCATACAACTTATAAGTTAGTGTATCTATCTTTAGTTTTTACCTTTGACTAAATCCTTTATTTACACCTAATTATCGTATAAAATACACCTTTCAGACATATTCTAATACTGCAAAAATTTTTGATTCCAAGCTGAACATTATAATACTTTTATTTATGTTTTCATGATAAATTGCTCAACTTCCTTAAAGTGTTTTTTTCTTTACATAATCACTTTAATTCTATAGCAAAACGCAAAGTGGCTAGTCATTAAACAAGGCTGAATACGTAAAAATATGAATTTATTTTAATTCTTTATATTTATATGCAAAATTTTTTATACTCTAAAGTATAATTTTTAACCCCTTCGTTGTTTTTTAACCTTCTTACCATTTCATTCCTTTTTCAATATTACGTTTGTCCAAATAATAGGAGCATAGTTTTATCAATGCTTCTGCTCCTTTTTGATTTCCACGACCCTTTTTATACCATTTAACAGCTCTTCAATACTTCCTTCTTCCTTCAACTTATCCGCATAGCCTATCTGTGCCTCAGCTCTATTTTTCCTTTATCGCCGATTCTTTAAAAATATTCCCTTGCTTTTTCAATATTCCTCCTCAAATTCAATGACTCATATAATAAATAGAATCTTTCAAGCCTTTCTCATATGCTTCTTTATATATATCCAACAGATTTATCACCAAATACATTATAAAAATCCTGCTAAATTTACTAATTCATCTTGAGAATATTTTATCATTTCCTTTTTGCTCATTTTTCAGCTTCTGAAAGGTTTCTTATTATCATATTTTGTGCAGATTTTATATACAAGTCTGCTATTTTTCTTTCTTTTTACTTCCATTCAAATAATTCAAATATTTTTCCATATCAGAGTCAAAAATCAATAACTTCAGTATCATTCAATAATTTATCCTTCCAGTACATTTACATTTTTATATCATTTTTAAATAATGTATCCTTACTAAAGAGTATATTGAATGTGCATCTTTCAATTTTGCTCCTTCTATATAAAAGTTTTGTTGCTTTCATCTATTTTTCCTTCTCTTTCAAACATATATCCTAAATTCTTATACCCTTCTAAATTTCCTAATTTAATGTATTCTCAGTAATATTGTTCTGCTTTTTCATATTCTCTTCTTTCAGAATAAATATCTCCCGGACTGCCTGCTACTTTTTATTTCCTTCATCGTATGCTATTTTTAAACCATTTTTCACTTTCATCTGTTTTTCCTGCTTCATAATACATAGTCGCTATTCTTACATAAGCCCCTTTTATTATATTTAGCTATTTTCCAAAAGCATTTCTTCAGCTTTTTCATAGTTTTTATTCTTAATTTCATTTTCTATTTCAGCAACTCTTTTTTTCATATTCCTCTTTGTCTAATACTATTGTATAAGTTTTTTTCTTGCGGTTCAGAATCACAACTTATTGTTGCTAATGATAATATTATCAGCAATAATATTTTTTATCATTTTTCTACCTCACTATAATTTTATATTATAATTTTTATAAGTTTTTTTCTATATATTCCTTTTCCTCAATATTATAATCCTTTAATCCTGCTTCATTTTTATTTTTAAAATCCATTTTTATTTCTTTCTCTTATTTTTCGTTATCATAAAGCATTAATAAATTTTTTATTGCTATAAATGATTTTTGTTCGGTCGCTTTTTATATACCATTTCTCTGCTTCTTTATAAGTACCTTCATTTTTAATATTTGAGCTAAATTAGTCTGTCCTCTAGGATTTCCTTTATTACTGGATATTAAATAATATTTTTTTAGCTTCTTCTGTTTTTCCTTCTTCCCTCACTTATAGTTCCCATCTCAAAATTAACATCTATCCCATCTAGAAGTGCTTTTTATACATTTTAACTGCTTTTTTCTTTTTCGTTTTTTAGTATAATAGTAAAACGAAGCTAAATATTTAATTCCTTCTTTTTATATTTTTTTCTATTTCTTTTTAAATTTTCTGCTTCTTCAATTTTATTTATTTTTATATTGTCTAAAGATTTTTAAATACAAATTTATAGCTTTTTATCATTACTATTTCCATCCATGTAATTTATTATTTCATTTATATCGTATGTAAATCCAAATATTTCTTTTAGTTTTTCGTATTTTATTTATATATAATTTCATATTTTGAATATCATTTTTGAATATAATATTTTTATTAAATTATACATAGAAACAGCATCTTTATTTTCAGCTCCCTTTTTGTAAATTTCAATTGCTTCAGAAGTTCTATCCATTTTTTTCAAAAATTTCCCTAAATATTTATAAGAATCTTTTTTGATTATTATCTACTGCTTTTTCTTAAATATTTTTCTTGAGCAACATAATCTTTTCTTTTTTCAGCATACAATCCTAATATAATGGCAACATCTTCGTTTCCTTTTTCATATGCAATTTTATACCACTCTTTCTCCTTCTTCTTCACTAATTTGAGAATATATCCAAGCTATTTTCTTATAATCACTTTTTATTATATTCGGTCGCTTTTTAATAATAATTTTATAGCTTCTTTATATTCTCCTTTATCTAAATATTTATCAACCTTTTCAATAATATAATTGTATTCTGTCATAATCGGATTTTTGGCTTATTTCTTTTTGAATCACAACTTATTAAAACAAATGATAGTACTATTAAGATAATTAATTTTTAAACATTCTATTTAACTCCTTCAAATCTTATCCACTTTTCATATTTTTCTAACTTTTTCATTGTAAGAACTGGATTCTTAGCGTATTCAATATACACTGCAAAACCGGTATTCATCTGTCTTTTATGTTACTCGATGTTCTATTTAACAATACATTTCTCCTTCTTTAAATATTTTTGTTCCATTTGAATTTTTAAATCTGAAAATTTTTGAGACATTTTTCTCAATTTGTTACGGACTAAATTTTAATTTTAAATTTCCTAATTCTGTCGCTCGTGTCTTTATTGCGGAAATTAATTTCTTACAGTATTATAACTTTTTATCTCCTATGTTTATTGTCTTATAACTAACAACAGAAGAAATTACTTCTCCCTGAGATAGATTTATGAATGATGGCAAGTATTTATTTAAACAACAATATGATTTTTCTAAAATATCAATTTGATAAAATTCTTTTCAGAATACAATACTTTGGGTAATTTACATTCAATTAGGCACACATTTATAACTAAAATGCGACGTTTAAAATGAATCAGCTTCAAAAATATCGTTGGACATAGAGAAAAGATATTACAGATGGTGTGTGTATACTCATTGGACTATTAAAGAATTAAGAGATGTTATAAATAAATTAGTCTATTGAAATAGTTGCCAATAAGTTGCCAATAAATTTTTTAATGTATGTAAAATAAATAGAAACAGATTAAAACAGAATACAACCGCAAAAGTACCATAAACAAAAAGAAAAAGTGCATTTCAGCATAAACACTGACTTGCACTATATATCACATTTTTAGTTGTGTATAGTGGTGCCCGGACGCGGAATCGAACCACGGACACAGGGATTTTTCAGTCCCTTGCTCTACCGACTGAGCTTATCTCGGGCATATTATATATGGCGGGTGAACTGGGATTCGAACCCGGACATCTTGCGATTTCGCCGGTTTTTCAAGACCGGTCCCTTACCGTTCGGACATCCACCCGCAACTTTAATAAAAATAATTAAACACTGTAAATTTTTCTATACCACAATTTTTAAATTATGGTTCTAAAAATAAATGGTACGGCCTAGGGGATCGAACCCCTGTTACCAGGGATGAAAACCCGAGGTCCCTAACCACTAGACGAAGGTCGCATAAGTTTTTCAATGGTGGATCCAGCTGGACTTGAACCAGCGACCGCTCGGTTATGAGCCGAGTGCTCTAACCAGCTGAGCTATGGATCCATATGGCGTGCTCGAAGAGATTCGAACTCCTGGCCCACGGCTTAGAGGCCGTTGCTCTATCCAACTGAGCTACAGGGCACATATGGTTAAATTTAGATGGTGAGCCATACTGGGATCGAACCAGTGACACCTTGATTAAAAGTCAAGTGCTCTACCGACTGAGCTAATGGCTCATATTTTTGGAGCGGAGACGAGGGTCGAACTCGCGACATTCAGCTTGGCAGCTGACGCTCTACCAACTGAGCTACTCCCGCATAATATGATTTTATGGTGCCTCGGGCCGGACTTGAACCGGCACAGGGATAAATTCCCACAGGATTTTTAAGTCCTGTGCGTCTACCGATTTCATGCCACAAGGCATTTTATAGATGCTTGTTGTTTTTTTCAACTCACAAGTACTCAATTAGTATATCATACTTAATTTTTATTGTCAACACCTTTTTTAAAAATTTTTCTTATTTTTTTCTCATTTGGGTTTACCGCATACTCAAATACAACGCTAAAATATATAACAAAAACTAAGGCTTGCCGTTCTTTCTTGTTTTTGCAATAAAAGAATGTCTCACACCTAGAAATAATTTTTACTGACTAAATATCATATATTTTATAAAAATTAAAAATATTATTTTTTTACTGATTTTTATAAAACAGCAGATATATAAAATTTATCAATTGGATTCTTCTATCTTGCAAGACATTCTCTTGTACTAACTTTTTTATTAGTTCTCAACATACTCTCTTATAATTTTTCTGCTTTTTGTGTAATTTCATCATAGCTTCCTTCCGGCGAGAATTTTTCCAGCACTGCCACTTCGATCGGTTTTGGGAACTTCATGTATCTTGAATATGCTTCAAATGCTCCTTTTATTCCTAGACATTGAACATCTACATTTAGTTCCTTTGCAATTATAGCAGAATACTTTTTTTAAATTGGGCAACTTTTTCCATCTTTTTGTCCTTGCTCCTTTCAGGAAAATTACGATGCTTTTTACCACTTTTTAGATATCCAACTATTTCTTCTACACTTTTTCTAATATTTTTATTAATATCAATTAAAACGACATTTCCATTTGAAACAAGAAGTTTCATTACACCTTTTTTAAAATACCAGTCAATTGCTAAAAATAATGTATTAAAACACTTTTATTTGGAAAAAGTGATCCTAAAATCAATGGATCTACAAAACTTTGATGATTTGATACAAAAATTTGCGGATTGTCTGTTAATTTTTTCCTGTCAATTTTTTACTCTGAAATATAAATCGACAATTGGCTGAAATATTTTTAAAAATTTTGTTACCCAACGGTTTTTATTGTCCTCTATAGGTTTTTGTTTCGCTGATAATCTGTTTCCAGTCAATATCGTTGTCTTCAAATTTTGTAGCTTTTTGGTTGATGTATTCAGATAATAGTTTTAAATTGGGCATTCCAGCAAACTTTTTCTTCATCCAGCGGAATTCCAAAACTATTTTCTATAAATGCAAAAATTCTACAATGTCAAGTGAATCCATTCCGATTTCAAAGTTCCAGTTTTCTTCCTGGCTGTGGCTCAATTCCTTTATTTTTCTCTGCATATTCCTTTAATATTTTTATATGCTTCATCAGTTGGTTCGTGTGTTTTTCTTTTTACGATTTCATTTTTTCGTATAAATCCGGTAGCATAAATCTACGTGTCTTTCCAACTCTAGTTTTTGGCAACTCTTCCTCAAACAGCTTATAATCAAGCACTTTTTCATAGTTATGCGCCTTTAGGGTTATAATCTTCCACTATATTTTTATATAAGCCTTTGTATTTGTAATTCCACGTTTTCTAAACTCTAACAGATCCGGAACGATTATTGCACTAACTTATTTTTGTAATTAAAAATACCAATTTCCTTGATTAATCCATTACTTTGTGCAATCACTCTATTTTCAAGCGTTTCGAGGTCAATATTTTTTTACCATTTGAAAGAACAATCATTGTATTTTTCTTCCACGAATTGTAACATACCCTTCTTCGTCAATTGTTGCTAAATCTCCTGTCTTGAACCATCCGTCTTCAGTAATTACTTCCGCCGTCTTATCGGGCTTATTGTAATAGCCTTTCATAACAATCGGGCCTTTAACCCACAGTTCTTCATCCACAATCTTTTATTTCGATGTTATGAAGCTTTTTCTCCAACTGTTCCGATTTTTCTTTCTTTTTGAATTTACAGCGATAACTGGTGCAGTTTCGGTAAGCTCCATAACCCTTCAAGGGCATAAAACTCTAATGTTTCATAAAACTTTGAAATTTCGGGATCCATTTTTGCTCCACCGACAACGATAAAGTCAAGATGTCCACCGAATTTTTTTATGGACTTTTGCAAAGACTTTTCTTTTTATTTTTCAATGATTTGACATTGCTCATCATTTTTGTAAATAAATCGTGTAATGAATTTTGCGTCAATTTGTCGCTTTTATTCCATCATAAAATAGCTTGAATACTCTCGGCACACCTATTATTGCAGTTACTCTATTTTTCAAGCGCGTGCAAATATTTCCTTGCTTGCAATTTTTTCTACAAATACAATTGAAGTCTGATATTTCAACATCAAAAGAACGCTTGCCGTCAAATGCAGAACATGGTGAAATGTGGCAATATTGCAAAATCTGATCCCTGTAATCAAATATCCCCTTTTTCGTAAAGTCCTTCCATTTCAGTATTTAAATTATTGAAAGACAGCATTACACCTTTTTGGGCTTCCAGTTGTACACTGAGTATAAAGCATAGCCGCTGTTTCATCTCTCAGCTGGATTTTCAAGTTCAAACTGCATATTTTTTATAGCATTCATTTTTCCTGTTCAACTGTAATTTTATCCACATTTATTATTTTTACAGTATTTTTTTGAACTATATTTTTCAACTGCTTCAAAAACAGTTTTTTTCTGTTTCATTTGAGCAGAAAATACGTTTGATGTGAATCTTCCAGCACGTATAAAATTTCGTCTGAATCGCTGTTTGCATCAAGCTATTCCAGCTGATTTTTATCCCATACTGCAAAAAGCTGTAAATCCATTCCGGACGATTTTCCATAACAATCAGTCCAAACTTCTCCTTTTCCAATTCAACTATATACTCAGAAAAATATTTTTATATTATCTATCAAATCAATATAATTAATGTGCTTATTGTCAAAATCAACTAATGCCAGTGCTCTGTTCTCTCTAAAAACATAATTTTGCCTCCTTTTTATTGTTATACCCAAAATTTAATTTAGTATATCATAATAAATAAGAAAAAGTGAACTATTCATATAAATTCAGTTATGCTAAACAGCAATTAACACCTGCTATTCCTTAACTTTATAAGCACTTGTATAGTAAAACTGCTTTTAAAGCCGAACTAAAATTTTATTCAAACCCTAAATTTATATAATTTTAGCAGTTTAATTTTAAATAGGTTTGAGTATATGCAAAGTTTTTCAAAATCGGAAGCCTAATTAGAATATTTTTCAAATTCCTTATCCAGTAACGCAGGTGTAAATTCGGTTATTGCAGTTTCTATTAAATTATTTTTATAATAAGGATCTTCCTTTAATATTTCCTCAAGCTCTTCCTAGTTACATTGAACGCAAGTATAAGCCCCGCCAGTTGGAGGATTTTGCCGTCCGCCAGCAATAAATTTTTCCAGCATCAATATTTTTGAATAAACTCAAAAATGCTCCTGCCTAAATTTTCCCACTTCCTCTAGTGATTTTGTATAAGTTGTAGATACAATAAATATTTGTTTCATAAGTTTATTTTTCCTCCTAAAATTATACTCTATTATTTTTTACAATACATTTTAAAATAATCAACTTTTACTATAAAATTTAAATTATCAAATGAATTTTTACAAAAAGAACCCATTCTATAATTAAAAATAGAAACAGGTTCTTTGTTTAAATATTTAATATCAAAAACTTAAAAATTAATACCATCCTCTTAATTTCATTGCTTTTTGAAATTCTTTCGATACTCTTCATATAAGCGGCATTTCTTAAATCTACTTTGTATTCATCCGCTAAAGCCCATACATCTTCAAATGCTGTTGACAATAATGCATCTTCTTTTTGTTGAACTTCTTCAAATGGCCAGTAGTAGCTTTGTAAATTTTGTACCCATTCAAAGTATGAAACTACAACTCCACCTGAGTTTGCAAGAATGTCAGGGATAACTACGATTCCTTTTTTGAATAAGATTTCATCAGCTTCAGAGTAGTCGGTCCATTTGCTCCTTCTGTAATTACTTTCGCCTTAATTCTGTCGGCATTTTCAGAAGTAATTTGGTTTTCTAGGCCATGGCGCTAGAACATCAACTTCCAATTCTAATAATTCAGCATTTGTAATATCTTTTCCGTAACCTTTGTTTTCAGTAATACGTCCATTTTCTTCAAAGTCTTTTATTACAGCTTCCATGTCAATTCCGTTTTCATTGTAAATTGCAACATCTGTATTTGAGAACGCTACAATTTTTGCACCATCTTTGTATGCATAGTAAGCTGTGTAGAATCAACATTTCCAAATCCCTGTACAGCATAAGTTGCTCCTTTAACATCAATGTTCAATTTTGCCAATGCTTTTTTAGCTGTTAAATTAACTCCGTATCCAGTTGCTTCCGTTCTTGCAAGAGATCCTCCAAATTTCCTAAAGGTTTTTCCTGTAAATACACCTTTTGTTGATTTTCCTGCAACTTCTTCTGTAGGCATCAACCATCCAGGACATGATTTGTCCATTTGTATTAACGTCTGGAGCTGGTATGTCAACTTTTTCTCCAATAATTGGTGAAATTGCTTTTGCAAAACCTTTAGAGATTCTTTCTAACTCAGCTTTAGAATAATCTTTAGGGTTAATTGCCATTCCACCTTTTCCACCACCATAAGGGATTCCTGCTACTGAACATTTGAATGTCATCCAAGTTGACAATGCTTTCACTTCATCTTTTGTTGCGTCTCGGATGGAATCTAAGTCCACCTTTAAAAGGCCCTACCGCATTGTTGTGTTGCGATCTGTATCCTATGAACGTTTTAACTGTTCCGTCGTCTAGTTTTACTGGGAACGATACTTCCAACACTCTCATTGGAATTTTTAGGATTTCTGTACACATCTGGATCTGCGTTTAACTTATCACAAGCTGATTTGATTTGTTTTTGAGCAATCTCAAATGGATTCAATGTTTCTTTTTGCCATCTTTTTACCTCTCTTTTCTCTAGTCTGTTCTGATTTTTAAACTCTGTTACAAAATCTTCTCTACTTACATCATACTACAATTTTATATAAATTGCAAGTATTTTTGTAGAACTTAAAATTTGTCTTTTTACCAACATATTTTTAAATTACATTGTAATTTTAGATATAACTTTATTTTTATTATTAAATTTTTCTGTAGAAATATAGAAGACAATTTGCATTCCGATTAAAATATTATATAATAAAAATATAAAAGAACACAAATAGTTAATACATAAAATGGAGAGTTAAAGCGTAAGAGATGGTTCGCAATGTTTAAAGAAAATTTTACTCATGATTATACTGACTGTGGCAGTTATGGGATGCAGTGCATGGATATGTGCCCTATGGAAAGAAGCGAAACAGGATAGAATAGAAAGAGTGTAAGATGTTTTAAGGATTCTAGTGGATATTATTACCGCAAGGATAGGTACGGAAATGTCTACTAGATATATGTTACATGGAAAAGATAAGATGGATGACAATGGTTAAAAGCTATGAAATATATACAGAGGGCAGGGGCTTCCATACAGGGGAATGCTTCCCCGCCTTTTTGTTTTTAAGTAAATATTCTATTTCTACTCTATCTAAATTCTATTTCTTCATTAATTTTTCTGATGAAAATCAATTCTGTTTTTGACATTAATAATAACACTGACTAACGATTATTGCTTTTTCTGAAAAATTCATCCACTCAAATACATTTTTAAATGTCTTCCCATTTACATTGGCCTTTTCACCCCGCCTTTTCCAGCGTTACTTGGCTCAAATCCGAAAGTTTCGGTATCTTTGGAATTTTTATTTTATCCTTATTCTGCACACCTTCCACTTGATTATTCAAAAAATATATCCACGAAAAATGTCCAGGAAATCTTGAATTTGGTACATCTGTCCCGATTACATTTTCATAATACGAATACCACGCATTATCGGCTCCAGCCCTTAATAAATCTCTATATGTTGGAAGCGAGAATTTTTCAGCACAATTCCATCATCTGTCATGCAATGAACCATACTGGCGTTTTCATCTTCTGAATCTTTTTGTTACCCATAGTTTCTTAGTTTCTACAAATCTTGAAACTGCACTGTTTTACCTGCCTGCTGAAACTTCAATATTGTTTGTCTTATAAGTTCCGTCGCTATTTCTTGCATATTCGTGATAAGCATACGCCTCGCAAATCGGTACTGCCGCCGCAAAATAGTCTGGATAAGTAATTATCATATTTACAGTCATGTATCCTCCGTTTGAATCTCCAGCAAGGTAAATTCTGCTTGTGTCAACATACGGATTATGTTTTACGTATTCTCGACTGTGTCCATCAAAATTTGAGTGTATCTCGAATTTCGCTTCCATTTCCATTAGTCCCATCGCCTTCATCCATCCAATAAGTTGGAGTTTGAACAGCTAGTACAAATGCACCTTTTGTATCAGTTCCTCCTGCAGTAAAATATTTCTGAATTTCCTCTTTCGCTAAGTGCCGAAGTTTCTGTGCCCGTAATATCAATATCGGGATCTGTTCCACCTTTCCCTTGTCCGTGAAGCCATATAATTAAAGGTTTTTGCTCCCAATTTTAAGTTTTCGTGTTCATAGGTACCATTTCCAGTTTTAGATTTTCTATTTTTAGTAATTGGGTTTTATAATTTCCACTACAAATGAATTTCTGTAATTAAACAATTCTGTATCAGCCGAAACTCTATTATTAATTACATCCTCTTTTTACTGACTAAATAATCTTTCCCATCAACTGCAACTTTTCCCTCGATTTCTAACATATTCTTTTACCCATTCATTAAAAAATTTCTGCCTGTTATAAGCAAAGGGCGAACCTTCATATTTCAAAGTGCATCGTGGATAAACTTATTTTTCTAATTCAAGTGTAACAATCCCAGTATCAAAGGCTTTCTCTCCTTTCTTATCGGAAACATACACATTCATTACTTTTCGCTCGAATCCATTTGTTTTTATTTTTCCAGTCATTTTTATCAAGATTCGTAATTCTATAATCACCCATTTCCAAAATAACTTTACTCACAGCCGGCCTGCTCAAAACCTTGCACAAAAAAATGCTGACTTTCTTTACTCCATTATAATTTGATAGATCCACAGTTTTTTCACTCACTTTCCCACTATCAATTTTTCTTTCTTCCATCTCTCTTTCTATTACCACGTGTCGCGCCATTTTCAATTACTCCAGCAACTAGTATAATAAACAAAATTATTGCTAGACTCTCATAATCCGTCACTCTCCTTCACAATATTGTTTAAAAATTACATTTGTTATACCCCATTTTCTTTTTAAAGTCAATACCATTTTGACTATAACTTAATGATAAAAATTTAATTAAAAAGATATTTTAATAGTTACGCAGGTTATGTAACAATCTTAGAAAAATAAAAACTACCATATTATATAAATACAGCAGTTTTTCTTAAATTATATTTTTAGTTCATTTCAAACCTCGATGTAGACAGTTTTTGAAATATTTAATTTTTGGAGAAATTACGATATTTCTTCTTGTGGATTCATCAAGAAGCTCCCTGTCGCTCACTTGCACAAGGTTAGTCGCGCGTATTTTACTTCATTGTAATAATTGTGTTGTAATCGTAATAAGGCTGGATAACTCCGTATGATTTATCTGTGATTGTAACAGGATTTTTAGGGTTTAAATCTGTTTTTCCTAAGATAACTTGCGCTTTTTTCAGAGGCTTCCTTGTAGGCATTTCCGTAAAGTTCATTTTCCAGGCACGCTTATTGTCAATATCATATCTCGATTTGCCCAGTCGTACCGATTCCCAATGTACTTGCTACATTTATGATGTTTCAAGATTTTTAAATCTGTTGTTTCAACTTCTATCTGGTGTGAAACGACTTGGATATGTTGCTTGTTCTTTTTCAAGGCTTACTTCCTTATTGTCATATCCCGAGATTTTTACTGAACTTGCGAGAATTCCTGCTTTGCTCAATTTTTGCTGAATATCATTAAACTCTGACATTGCATTCTGGTATGCCTGTTTATTTGTCGCATCCCGAGATTCAACAGTGAAAATATATGTCCTGTTTTACTTCTGTTCAAGGAATAAATCTTTTCAGTCGCAAGAACACTCCTCACTCAATGCATCGAGAAATTTTGTCAACTTCTACTGAAAGTTTTGTTTTATATTCCTTTTTCCTTTGTTTTTCAATTACTGTATCCCAGTTATATATTTCATAAGTGGAATATCCTGTCGAATTAATCTTGTTATATTTTTGTCCCAGTCTGAGCATGCAATCTTTTATATCTTTCTAAAATTTTAGAATTTTCAGCACTTGCCTTATCCGCACTTTCGTTTTCAGTCTGAATTGTAAAGAGCAATTTTACTGAATTTGGCATAATTCCTTTTTGTGAAACTCCTCTAACCTGTATTCTTTTTCCAGCAACTTCGCCATCTGCAAATGATAATACTGAAAAATTGTCATAAGTAACGCTATTATCATTTTAAAAATTCCTTTCTAAAAATTTAATTTTTGATTCTTTTTAAACATAGTCTAGTATAAATATAAAGTTATACTATTTTTGTTATTTCATTTCATACATAACTGAAATATTTTTGGCACAAGTTTTAATGGTTTTGGAGTATAGTCAACTCTAGGTTTACTAGCTCTCACTGGCACAGGTGCGGACGCCGCCACTGACTTAGTCATCATTCTATCATTTTGAATAATGCTCAAGTTCTGCCGTTGGCTCGCGATTATGCTCACACTCCAGTCCCCGATCAATCCTGTCGATCATCTTTTTGCTGAAATTCCACATCTCACTCACGATAATCGGTGTTCCCCAATTTCATCTTACTGGAACGCAAAATGCTTTCTGCCTTCTGTTTTGTCTGATTGTGAGGCATCTTTGTACATTTCTGACTCAATTCTGTCTTTGTCTGACAAGTCAAAATTAATTGAGCTCGTTTTATGTTTATTCCGTTATCATCAGCAATTGAAATTATTGTATTAAGTTCCTTTTATATTTTTGTTGTAAGCACAAACTCATTTGCAACATAGTAGACATCTTTTCTCGAATTTTTGTTATCTGCTGTATAATTTTTCTTTTTATTGTATAATCATCACAAATAATATCACTTTAGTGGATTCCAGCCGAAATCAGCTTTCTTCTTGAAGTATTAAGTTTGTTAAATACTTTATTTAAGGCTTGATCAACCGTTGTTCCCATTTTTCATTTATGTTAAAAGCAAAATGTATTTTCATCAAAAATTTTTGAATGCTTTGCAAATTATCCCTCGTCTTCCAAGTCAATCAATGCTGAAATTTTTGTTAAAATCTGTATTTTTACTAGCATTGACATTGTCACATCATAAGAAGTCGGCTTTTTATCAGTCTTTTGACAGTCTTATTTGGAACAGTTTTTCACATCCGAATATCTTCATCATCTTGATATTCGCTCCCTTTCCTATTATAAAACGCCTTTTGTTTCCAAATTTCTCAAGCGATATTTTCCTAGCTCTCAATTCACTTTTAAACTTCTCAATCTTCTTATTAACCCTCATAGTTGTCTCGGCTTAAATTACTCCCCTTTTCCTCAATCTTAAAGTTAATCTTTGCCAAATCAGCATAACTTCCTTTCTGCATTCCCAGTAACACTTATCTTTCTCACAATATTCTCATTCGCACTAAACGAAAATTATGCTCATCAGTGAAAAAGTGCAATCATATCTTTTCATATTTCCTCCATAATTTTTATTTATTATTTTTAAATTCATATCTTTTATATAAGTATAACACACGTATATTAAAAGTAAATGAGGATTTTTATTTTTATTTCAAAATATTTGAAATTACATTATAATTTAGATATAATTTTATTTTTAAATTTCCTAAGAAATATAAAAAGCAATTTGTATTCCGTAGTTAAAAATATTGTATAATAAAATATAAAAAGAACACAAATAGTTAATACATAATATGGAATAAATATTTAAAAATAAAAAGGAGATGATATGCGATGTTTAAGAAGATTTTTACTCATGGTTATACTTTGCCATGTCTGTCGTGGGGTGCGAACTGCTTGATCCTAAAGGTTGGAAAGAAGCAGAACAGGATCGTTTGCTGAAAGAGGTGTAAGATGTTTTAAGACTTCTAGTGGATATTATTACTGCAAGGATAGATACGGAAATAGAACATACTAGCTTATATGTAAATATATATGCACAAGAAATATAAAAAGAACACAAATAACTAATACATAAAATAAAATAAATTTTTGCCATAAATATTCAAATTAAAAGGAGATGATATGCGATGTTTAAGAAAATTTTACTTATGGTTATACTTGCTATTTCTGTCGTGGGATGTGAGCTTCTAAGTCCAAAAGAATGGAGGAATATCACGAGAGAAAAGCTGAAAGAGGTGTAAGGTGTTATAAGGATTCAGTGGATATTATACTATATGTGACATGGAATAAGATAAGATGAATGACAATGGTTTAAAAACTATGAAATATATACAAAGGGGCAGGAGCTTCCCATACAGGGAATGTACTCCTGTCTTTTTGAGTAAATATTCTATTTTTTATTCTGTCTGATACTATTTTCCATTTAAATAACAAATTTATTACAAACTTTTCTAATTAATAAAGTATATAAACCTAATTTTTCAAGTAATTTAAGATATAATTTTTCACCTTTTTAAATAGATTCTAGTATGAATTAATTTGTCGGAGCATTTTTCTGTGCTGGCAAAACTGTTTGAGCATAGCGAGTTTTTGTCAGTGCAGAAAAATGTCGTAGACTAGCCATAGGTTATTGCGTATGCAATCTTGCCACAATTTTTAATTATTAGGATAAACTTTTACTGCAAGATAAGGTTTTTGACTAATGAGCAATCCTACAAAAATAAAAGAGAAAAACATAATAATATGAAAAATATTTATTAATTAAAATATATAAAAATAATTTAATTTAATAATTACGAATTAGCTATTAAACAACCCTATCATGAAAAATCTTGTATGGATACTTTAAAAATTAGATTTACAAAAACTACCAAATTAATTGTTATAGAATTTCATCTCTATTTTGCTCTGTCACCTTTTTAACATCATTTAATTCTTCGTTATCTTGTATTAGATTAAATTCCATATTTGTATAAACTACGCTTTGTAATATGTCACATAAATCAATTTCTTCTAAAGTAAGATTTCTTAAAAATATAAAAAGACAAATTACAATCTAAAAATAAATTTATATCATTTTTCAATATTTATGATATTATATAGAGTAAAAGAATTAACAATAAAAATAACGAGGGTGAAAAATGGCCACAAAATATAAATTTAATTATGGAAAATTTTTTTAGAACTATTATTGTACTGCTTTGTTTAGTGGCATTAATAAGATTTGGAAAAGATGTTTTTGAACGTCATTTTTAACACTAGACTTACAGTTATTCCCGATGTCATAAATCTTGACAAAAAGGATGCAATAAAAATATTTGAAAAAGGCTGGACTTAAGGTTAAAGTTATTAACTCAAAGACGGAAAAAAAGTTCCGCTAGATACGGTTTATAATCAAGATCCACGACCCAGGCAAGGAAGTTAAAAGTAAACAGAGTTATAAGAATATGGGTAAATAACGGAGAAGATGTAAAAGTTCCTAATATTATTGGACTGGAACTGCTTGAAGCAAGATCCCGGTTAAAAGGGCAAAATATTCAGATTGAAACGATTGATTACTACCCGTCTAATCAGAAATATAATACAATTTTGGGAGTTTATCCAAAACCAGGTACAAAACTTGAGATTAACCAAAAATTTCAATACTGGTTTCTTCACAGCAAATGGTAGATCCGTCAGTTATGCCAAATATAACAGGACTTGATTTAAACGATGCGAGAGAACTGTTAAAACAAATTGGGCTTGATATTGGAAATATTTCACGTACAAGTGACCCAACATTGCCTGTAAATACAATTATTTCAACAAATCCTGCGGCTGGAACGAAGATTCAGAGAGGACAGAAAGGTATCAATTGTATTGAATACTGGAGCTGCTCCGAAAAACGTGAAAAGATCAGACAGAGGAAATTATCAATCAGTCTCGGGAAGAAATAGATAATCGAGAAATTGAGAAAAATCATTGACAACACAATCAACCAAAATGGATCAGCAAGGCACTGAACAGAAGACAACGAAACACACAATCCCTCCCACATAACAACACACAAGGTGGCGGAAATAATAATGATTCTGGTGGCGATGAAGATAGCGACGAATAGTTAAAAGGATTAAAAATTTAGAAAAGGAGATGGGAGTTATTTTGAATGTTATTTTTGAAATTTCTCCCAAATATTTTTATCAAAGGAAAAGTTATTAGAAAAAAATAAAAGGATTTTACTATGTTTTAGACGAAAATTCCAAAAATTTGAATGAAGAAAATATTTATGAATGCAAGTTACGTGGAACATTAAAAAGTAAAAATGATAAAATGAACTGTATTATCGGGGATATTGTAGAATTTGACGAAAAGGAAAAAAAGTTATTGAAAAATTGAAAAAAAGGGAAAAACTTTTTATATCGTCCACTAATTGCAAATATTGATTTTTATCGGTATTCTATTTGCAATAAAAAGTCCAAATTTTGATTTTACAAATTTTTCAGAAAATGCTGTTAAACGCAAATTCTCAAAATATTCCAATTGTGCTAATATTATCAAAAATTGACTTAGTTTCAAAAAGAAGAACTGGAGGAATTCTTTAATAAATTTAAAACAAATTTTTTTAAAGAAACAATTTCTATTTTCCCAATTTCAACTGAAACGAATACTGGAATTACCGAATTACAGCAATATATAAATAAAAAATCAGTTGTAATTTCGGGACCATCAGGGAGCTGGAAAATCAACGCTTATTAACACTCTAATCGGTAAAGAAAGTACTAGCTACAAATGATGTCAGCCAGAAAACAAAAAAAGGCGGCATACAACAATAGAAAGCCGATTTTTATGTCAGCGCCACATTCGTATATAATAGATACTCCAGGATTTTTCGACATTGGACTTTTCCAAAACTGGAAGAAAAAGGAACTGGAAAAATTATTTCCGATTTCTAGAATTTATTCCTAACTGCAAGTTTCGAGACTGTATTCACGTAAACGAGGCCAAACTGTGCAATAAAGGAAAAATGTGAAAAATGGTAATATTTCGCAGAACGATATGATTTTTATCTGTATTCATTACAAAAATATAAAAATTTAATAAATAATTTAAAACTAAAAAAGGAAAGAGTTGATCTTTTATGATTAAAGAAAAAAAGAACAATAATCGCACCTTCACTGCTTGTCGCAGATTTTAGTAAAATTAAAGAAGAAATTACAGAAGTGGAAAAACTAGGAGCAGAATATCTGCATTTGGATGTTATGGATGGAAATTTTTGTACCAAATATCAGCTTTGGAGCTCCTGTTATTTCATCTTTACGAAAACATAGCAATCTTGTATTTGACGTTCACCTGATGGTGAACGAACCAGATACTTTAATAGAAGATTTTGCTACAATTCTCAGACATAATCACAGTCCATGCTGAAGCCGCAAAGCACTTGAACAGAACAATCCAGCTAATAAAATCTTTTTGGAGTAGGAGTTGCATTAAATCCTTCTACTCCACTGGATGTTATAAAAATATGATCCGGATAACATTGATATGGTGTTAATTATGACAGTAAATCCAGGATTTGGCGGGCAGAAGTTCATTTCTGAAATGCTTCAAAAATAAAAGATTTGCGAAAAATTAACCAAAATATTGATATTGAAGTGGATGGAGGAATCAACGCTGAAAACTGGAAAACTTGTAAAAGAAGCTGGAGCAAATGTGTTAGTTGCAGGTTCATATTTTTTAGCGGAAATTATAAAGAAAAATCGAATCTTTAAAAATAATAATTTTAAAAAAATAAATAAAGTTATGAAAAAGTCAGAAATAAAGTAAGAAAGGAACAATTAAAAATGTATGAAAAAAATAGAAACTCTATTAGACAAATTTTTATAAAAACATATTATAAAATCGAGAAATAAAATTCAAATCAGTGTAATTAAATGCTTTGACTACATCTGAACTTCATATTATTGAAGCGATTGGGAGAAATGAAATTACAATGAATGAACTGTCTGACAAACTGGGCATTACAATGGGAACAGCCTCAGTCGCCGTAAACAAGCTGACTGACAAGCAATTCTCGAACGCTCCCGGTCGGACGTTGACAGGCGTAAAGTTTTTGTAAAGCTTACTTCAAAAGGAAAAGTCGCATTAAACTATCATGGAGATTTTTCACTCAAATATTCTTGAAAAATCATGACGACATTCCATCAAAGAAATTAGAAACATTTATCGAGGTTTTTGAAACAATTGTAAAAAAATCTTGATAAAGTCAAAAAGATATTCAGACTGAATCAATACTAAATTTTGGAAAAGGCGATTTTGGTCCAAGTTTCATCAATAAAAGGAAGTGTTGCAATCAGAAAATATTTAAACGAAAAAGGCGTTATGATAAAATCACTAATAAAAATTATAAATATTGATAAATATTTGATAACTTTGCTCGTAGATGGAGATGAAAAAGATACTAAATATTGAAGATGCAGAAAATATTATGGTTAGGAAAAATGCTCTTTAAAAATTGTAGGAAAGGAGTGAAATATGCTTTATTTAGATGGAATTGGAATTTCATTTTTGATAAAAAGAGATAAAAGAAAAATATTACGATATAAATTGACAAAAATTTTTCAATATGATAGAGTTTCATTTTCACTTTTTTGGAAAGAATAACTTGATTTTTCAAGTAAAGATAATTCAACAATTTTTACTTAAAGGACGAAAAAGATCCGAATACTGATTTTCAGTCAAAATTTTTATTATCACTAAAAACATTTACAAAATTCAATTTTAATAAATATTCGTCGGAAAGGTTTTGATAGAATTGTATATTTTGACTTTGAGAAGTTAAATCAGTTTGGAGATGTGGAAAAATATACATTAATTATTGAGATTATGGGAAAAGCGAGCAATATTTTTCTTAACTCAGCAAAGATAAAAATTCTCTCTGCACTCTATTTTACTTCAATTGATGTTGGAAACCGTGTTATTATGACAGGTGCAAAGATATACTTTGCCATTTGAGGAAAAAGATTTTGCCACTTTATCTGAAGACGAAAATTTTCCATTTGAAACTGGAAACTTTTATGGAAAAAAATCGAAGGTGTCGGACGGGCCTTTGCACTGGAATGTTCACGGGATTACCACACTTTTAAAAATATTTATCCAGTTATAAGCCAGTAATGTAGGAAATCATAAATCGTGGAAAAATCCAGAAAGTGCTAACTTACAACGAATTTTCTGAATTTAATCAAAAGGAAAATGACAACTTTAGAAAATGAAGAAAATATTTTGAAACTTTAAACGAGGGTTTAAATGCTTATTTTTAAAACAACTATTACTTCCAACGTTATTAGTGAAAAAGAAAAAAATCTACTAAAAATACGTTGATTCTCAAATAAAAATTCATTGAAAAAATATAAAAGTTGACTTGATGAAAAACTTTGAAAAATATAAAAATATTGGAGATATTTTTGGCGGCAAATATGCACGGATAAAATATGGAATGAAAAATCACGGTTTTTGATTTTTATAATAATGAAAGTTACGATAAATCTGGATCCGCTTTTATCTCCAAATGATAATTTAAACTTTTATTACAATAAGTATAATAAAGGGAAAACGTACAATTTTCAGCCTTAGATTCAGTTTTTTAGACATTCAGAATGAAATAAAGATATTTTTGAGGAAATAAAAATGTTTATTGAAAAGGAAAATGATTTTATTGGAATCGAGGAAATTGAAAAACGAGCTGAACCTTTCAAATAGTGGAAATAAAATAAAAACAAAAATCAAGCTGAACAAGTCCAAAAAACGTGAATTACTCTCGTTTGATTACAAGGCTTTTCAAATCTTCGTTGGAAGAAACAACAAGGAAAATGAAGAAATATCCTTTTCAAAAGGACAGCCTAACGACATTTGGATGCACGCAAAAAGATATTCCTGGCAGTCATGTCCTTATTTTTACGAAACAATCAGAAAGTTCGGATGATGTTCTTCTGCATGCGTGCAACTCTTGCTTGCGACTATTCAAAGGCTAAAAAGGTGACAAAGTTACAGTCGACTACTGTGAAAAGAAAATTTGTATAAAAAAATAGTAAACCAGGAAATGTGATTTATACAAACTTCCACTCTTTATTAATTGATGTTCAATAATCTAAATAAACTATATTGTTTGACTGGCTAACAGAAAAATGTTTTTTCAGACTTATTGACAAATACCAAAAACTGTTGTAAAATTAAGATAGAGATATAATTAAGGAGGATAAATAAATGGCAAGTAAAACAGTTACTATGACAAATCCTACAGGATTACATACAAGACCAGGTGGGTATTTGTTGCTAAAAGCAAAAAGAATTTGAAAGTTCAGTAGAGTGGAAAAACGAAGGAAAAGTAAATGGAAAATCTTTATTGAAATTATTATCAATTGGAATTAAAAACGGTTCCGAAGTTACAGTTCATGCTGAAGGGCCTGATCTTGATGAAGCAGTTGAAGTATTAGAGAATTATTAGCAACTATCAGAGACTAATAAATTGTAGTAATTAAGTAAAATAAAAATATTGTTTTTATAGATTTGTTATAGAAAAATATGTTTTATTGAACTAGAAAAAGACTTTCTTATTTTTAAGATTGTCTTTTTATTTGTTATTATTTTCAGACTAACTATTCTGTGAATTTATATTTTGAATTGTTTTTGTTTACATAGATTCGAATATCAATTGCTACATTTTATCAATTTTCTTTTTATAAAAGCAAGGGAAATCAGTCGCCATTTCCCTTGACCCCTAACTCGTCTAAGCATTTTTGAAATAAAATTGAAACTCGCTTTTAAAAAAGTTATTACCAACTCTTTAAACTAATTAAAAATTTAAAGAGTTTGAAAAAGCTCAGACAGTCAATTTCATTCCAAAAATCACGACATTCTATATTATAGTAAAACTGCTTTAAAAATATAACTCAAAAGCTATGACTCTACCTGTTTATATAATTTTTTAATAGTTTGTTTCTAAAGGGGTTCGAGTATAAATTATAAAAGATTATTATATTTAGATTTTAGGCTTTTTACATTTGGAAAATATTATTAAATAGGGAATAGTATGAAAATTTCCAAATATAAAAAGCAGAAAAACTCCTAATTTATAAAATTTTCCTGCGTAAATTATTTTTCAATTAATTACTATTATTTTTCCTTCGTTTCTTTAATGCTGACTTTTATCCAGCCTGTAAACAATGGATGTGGACGATTTGGACGGCTTTTGAATTCTGGATGGTATTGTGTGGCTATGAAGTATGGGATGGTTTTTTTATTTCGATTACTTCCACGTAATTTCCGTCTGGAGATAATCCCACAATATCCATTCCAGCTTTTTCAAATTCTTCTCCGAAAGCGTTATTAAATTCGTATCTATGTCTGTGTCTTTCAGCAATTTGAGTTTTTCCATAAACTCTTGCAGCCAAGCTGTCGTCTTTTAATATACATGGATATGCCCCAAGACGCATTGTTCCTCCCATATCTTTCAGACCTTTTTGCTCTTCCATAAGGCTTATAATTGGATATGAAGTGTCCTTTTCAAATTCTGTTGAAGTAGCACCTTTATAGCCAAGCACATTTCTTGCAAATTCTACACACGCCATTTGCATTCCAAGACAGATTCCAAAAAATGGAATATTATTTTTCTCTTGCAAATTTAATCGCTTCAACTTTTTCCATCTATTCCTCTGTCGCTCAAAATCCACCTGGCACTAAAATTCCGTCATAATCAGCCAGTTTTTTCACATCAAATTCTCCAGCCTTAAAATAGTCAATTTCAACTTTTTGTATCAAGATTAAACCCAGCATGCTCTATTGATTCATGAATACTTATGTAAGCATCCTTTTAATTCGATATATTTTTCCAACAACTGCTACTTTTACAAGCTTTTTAGGATTTTTGAATTTTTCCACCATTTTAGTCCATTCAGTCAGTAATGGCTTTTCATTTCTTATTTTAAAATGCTTTGCAAATTACATCAGCAAGTCCCAATTTTTCCATAGTTAATGGTATTTCATAAAGACTTTTTTAGCATCAAAGCGATTCAATAACCGCCTCTTCATCAATATCACAGAAAAGCGAGATTTTTCTTAATATTTTCATCAACAGGATGTTCACTTCTCACTACAATCACATCTGGTGAGATTCCAAGCTATAAAGCATTTTTACGCTGTGCTGTGTAGGTTTAGTCTTAAGCTCCCCAGCTGCTTTCAAATACGGCAATAACGTTACATGAATGTAAGCAATATTCTCTCTTCCAACTTCTCTTTTCAACTGACGAATCGCTTCAATAAACGGATCACTTTCAATATCCCCGATTGTTCCACCAATCTCAGTAATTACAATATCAGAATTATTCTCCTCAGCACTTTTATGACATTGTACTTAATTTCATCTGTCATGTGAGGTACAGTTTGCACAGTTCCTCCTAAAAATTCCCCACGACGCTCTTTCGCAATAATTTTTGACATAATTTTCCCAGTTGTCAAATTATTATACTTTGTCAGATTCTCATTGATAAATCTTTCATAATGTCCCAAATCCAAGTCAGTTTCTGCTCCATCCTCTGTAACAAAAACTTCCCCATGCTGATAAGGGCTCCTAGTTCCTGGATCCACATTTATATACGGATCAAACTTTTGAATTGTAACCTATATCCTCTCTCTTTAAAGCAATCTCCCTAAAGAAGAAGCCACAATTCCTTTTTCCAAGCGATGAAACAACTCCACCTGTAACAAATATATATTTTGTTGAATCATTATGTGTATTCATTTTTTCCCTCCTATTTTCTATTCCTATTTATTCAATTTTAAATATTTTTTTGGCATTTTTATAAAATATCACTAATTTAGTAGCTATTATTTTTAAACTATTCTATTAAATCTCTTTTTCTGTTTTAATTATTATGATTAATCCCCATTTAAATAAAGGAATTTATTATAAACTTTTCTAATTAAAGATATAAACCTAATATTTTCAAGTAATTTAGATATAATTTTTTATTTTTTAAATAGAGTTTAGATATAAACTAATCCGTCGGAGCATTTTTCTGTGCTGGCAAAACTGTCTGAGCTTGAGCGAGTTATCAGTGCAGAAAAATATCGTAAACTACCATAGAGTTGTAGGGATTTATGACAATGAGCAATCCTACAAAAATAAAAAGAGTTGAATAATTGTAAATTAACTATTGAACAACCCTATTGTAAAAATTTATTCTCCTTTTTAAACAATAACTATTTTTCTATTTATATTTTTAAATAATTATGTTGTTTTTCCACAAAAAGAGGATTTTCACCTCTTTTAAACAAATCTTATTTATGTAAAACTCAAAAGGAATATCCCAAGTTTGAGAATAAACTTGAGATAATCCAAATTAATTTTCATTTTTATTTGTTATTATCTTACGGCTCCAAACTTTTGCAAAGCTCCATTTGATCCAAATACGTTTCTGATTTTTATCTTTGTAGTATTCTTTTCATGTAGTCTTTTGCAGGTCCTACATATTTTCTAGGATCAAATTCTCCAGGATTTTTAGCGAATACTTCTCTGATTCCCTGCTGTGAAGCTAATCTTCCATCAGTATCTACGTTAATTTTTAGCTACTGCTTGATTTAGCGGCTTTTTCTTAATTCTGAATCGGGGATACCAATTGCGTCTGCAATTTTTCCACCATATTGATTAATCATTTCAACAAATTGGTGTGGTACTGTATGAACCATGTAATACGATTGGGAATCCAGGTATTCTTTTTCGATTTCTTCCAAGATATCCAATCTTAATTTAGGATCGTCTCCTGGTTTGAATTTGTGAGCTCCGTGAGAAGTTCCAATTGCGATTGCTAATGAATCAACTCCTGTTTTTGTTACGAAGTCTTCAACTTCATCGGGGTTGAGTATAAACGTGTTCTGCTGCTACTACATCGTCTTCAATTCCAGCTAAAACTCCTAATTCAGCTTCAACTGTAACATCGTGTTGGTGAGCGAAATCAGCAACTTGTTTTGCTTCTGCAACGTTTTCATCGTAAGGGTGGTGAGATCCGTCGCACATTACTGAAGAGAATCCATATTCGATACAGTCTTTTGCTTCAGCGAAGTTTGGACCATGATCCAAGTGCAATGCTACTGGAATGTCTGATCCTGATGCTTCTACATAAGCTGTTGCAGCTTTTGCAAGCCAAGGTAACATTTCTTTACCAATATATTTTCTTGCACCTGTTGATACTTGAAGAATTACTGGTGATCCTTCTTCAACACACGCTTCGATAATTCTTGTAATTGTTCCATGTTGTTAGAGTTTAAAGCAGTACTGCATAACCTTCTTTTATTTGCTTTGTAGAAACATTTCCTTAGTGTTGCTTAATCCTAAATCTTTAAAATGATATTTCATTTTACGCCTCCTAATATTTATTAATTAGATTAACTTCTTTAATTATATGTTACCAAATTTTCGTATAAAAATCAATAGAAAACAAAAATAATAGTTAAAAATAAAAATATAAATATATGCTAAATACCACCAAAATAAAATTTTAAATTAAATTTTGGTATTGGTAACTCATACTTCCTATTAATTTTAAAAATTTTTATAACAATGGTTGTCAATTTATTTTATTTTTGATTTATCAATTCTTCCACTGTCATTCCCTTTTTCTAAGTACATTTTATCTGTAAAGCCTGGAATTCCTTCAATTCTTCCACGTCTTGAAACTTGCCCGGATTATCCACCTGCTATCTTCTTCTATTTTTAGGAAAATATTTATAATCTGTAATCCAAATTTTTATTTTTAGGAAATTCGCCTTTTATGTACGCATTATAAGTGTTGTAGTTTACATAAAAAAATTACTCTCTTTTGATAGTGTTTTTCAAGTTTTTCAACCATATCTTTTAAATGCTTGATTACATCTGGGCTTTTTATATTTTTTGTAGATATTTCCAAATCAATCATTGGTGGTAAAGTTTTGTCAGAAGCTGGCACTTTGCTTATGTAAAAATCAGCTTGTGCTTCTCCACTGCTCGTCATTGTGAAAAAAATGATATGCGCCCACTATAAAAGCCATTCAATCTGGCATTATTCCAGTTATATAAAAATCTGTATCAAGAAAATTTTGTCCTTCAGTTGCTTTCAAAATAATAAATTTGTATTTCTTATCTACACGAGTCCAGTTCACTTTTTTCACGATGATGTGAAATATCCAGCCCACGAACTTTATATCCAGCTAATTCCGCCAAAATATCATTATGATACAAATATCCGCTAAATTCCAAAAACCCCGCTATACCTCCAAAAATTGTCATAATTGTCAAAAATTTTTATAAATTTCGCCATATTTTTCTCCATTCAGTCGTTTTTAATAACAAAAATTGTTTTTCAAAACTTTAATAATTTATTTTTATTATTGAACTTGATTTTTAAAGTGGTTTTTAACAGTTTATGAAAAATCAGATTAATCTTATAGCTGGTTGTTATAGCGATTTTTATTATTTTATAACTGTCATTCCACCCATATAAGGCACTAATACTTCGGGAACTTTTTATAGTTCCGTCATCCTGCTGGTAATTTTTCCATAATTGCAAGCAATGTTCTTTCCCACTGCAAGCCCCCGATCCATTCAGAGTATGGACAAAATGGCTCTTTCCAGTTCCTTTTTCCCTGTATTTAATCATTAGCGTCTAGCTTGAAAGTCCTCTGTATTTGAGCAAGAAGAAATTTCCCTGTATTTTTCCTTGGCTTGGCACCCAAACTTCCAAATCATAAGTTTTTGCTGCACTAAATCCTATATCTCCGCTGCAAAGTGCCAGCACTCTATATGGCAATTCGAGTTTTTGCAATATTTTTCTGCACAGTTTACCATTTTTCAAGTTCATCGTAAGAAGTTTCGAGTTTTACAACTTTTTACCATTTCCACTTTGTTAAACTGATGCTGTCTTATAAGACCTTTTAAATCACGCCCTCGAACCGGCTTCCTTTCTGAAAGCAAGCTGTGTATCCACAGTAATATTTAGGCAATTCTCTTCATCCGAATTTCGCTGTTATGTAAATTTGTAAGTGTAACTTCTGCCGTTGGAATCAAGTACATTTCATCGCCTTCAATTTTATAAGCATCATCAGCAAATTTTGGAAGCTGTCCTGTTTCCCACCATCATTTCCCGTCTAACTAATTGTGGCGTAAAAATTTCCTCAAATCCATTTTTCTCTAGTATGAACATCAATCATAAACGAAATCAATGCTCTTTCCAATCTTGCAGCTGCATTTTTTTATAAACTGTAAATCTTGAACCGCCAAGTTTTGCCCCTCTTTCAAAAATCCAAAATCCCTAATTCTACTCCCTAGTTCATCGTGTGATTTTATTTTCAAAGTCAAACTCTCTTGGGAGTTCCCCATTTTCTAACTTCTACATTATCATCTTCATCTTTTTCCAACTGAGTCGTATCACATAATTTGTTTGGAATCGTATAAGCAAAAGGCTCAGCTGCTTTTTCATCAATTTCTGCCACTTTTTGGTCAAGTTCCTTAATTTTTGCACTGACAGTCTGCATTCTCGCAAGTAATTCGGCAGGATCTTTTCCTTCCTGTTTATATTTTCCTATCAATGCACTTGACTCATTTCTTTCTTTCTTTAACATTTCCACTTCACGAAGCAAAATTTCTTCTATCTTCATCAAATTTCAGCAACGAATCCAAATCAAAGTCACTATTTCTATTTTTTAAATATTCTCTGACTTTATCAGCATTTTTCCCTTATATATCTCATCTCTAGCATAACTCTATTTAATTCCTTTCTTAATTAATATATCTATTTAATTTGTTTTTACTATTAGCAATTTAGTAAATCTTTGTCTTAATATTACTTTGATTAATAATTATTTTTCATTTATATTTCTAAACTTCGCTTTTTAACATAAAGCGTTATACGCCACGCCTTCTTTCACAATAATTAATCTTATAAAAACTAAAAACTTTAAAGATATTCATACAATGCTTTTTACTTTCATAAATTTTTCAAAATCATAATTTTTACTAAATTCTATACATTTTGAATATTATATTTTTCCACAATTTTATCGATAATTTTCCACATAAATGTAAAGTTCATCAGCTTGATTTTCTACAAAAATAGTTTAAGTTTTTCCACATTTTCAGAAAATTTAAAAAGCTGAATCAGATTTTTGTAAAATAATTTATGATATTTTTTTATTATTTCGTCTATTTTATCACGAATTTCGTTAAATTTTGAATCATTTTCAATTTCAACTTTTTCTATCATTTTTCTGCAAAAAGGTTTTTACAAGTTTATTTGTATCTGTTGAAATTAATGAATAATTGTATAAAATTTCAAAAATTTATCTTTATTCCGATACAGCAGTTCATTTTCCTAATTTTTACACCATAAATTGATTCTTTGTTAAAAATACTTCTTCTAAATCCATCTATTAATTTGGGAAGTTCAAACTTACTTAACCGCTCTATTTTTGTCTTTTTCTTTAAATGTTTCCAAAAATTGTTTACTTATGATTTGCTTTTATATTTTCATGTTTTTCACTAAAATAAATATATCCCAATTCTAGTATAAATGATGGTTCTTTAGTTGTTATCTTAAAAATTTTTGTCAAGCTGAAAATATTTTTCGTTTTTCAAAATTATTTTTATATTTTAGAATAAATTGTGAAAAACTTTTCTGTATTTGAAAAATACATTTTCATTTTCCAGCTTTTTATTTTCAGTCAAAATTTAATTCCTCCTTCCTGCTTCATTTTTCTAATCTTTGTAAAAATCCTAATTTTTAATAATTACAATATTTTTATATTTGATTTTATAACTTTTATTTTTAAAATTTTATAAAATTTTTGATTTCACAAAAACCTTAGATTCAATTTATTTTTCAACAATTTTTAAATTCCATTTTCAAAAATTATTAAGTTTTCTATATTTTCATCAATTTTCACAATATCCTTTTCCGTTGTTAAAACATAATCATAGTTTTTGGCTTTTTTTCTTTTATTTCCAAAAATTTCTTCGTTTTGTGTAAACGTGATGATCTGTAAATTTTATTTCATCAATATTACTTAGATTTAGTATTGTCTGATAAAATACAGTCTGGATTTGCTATTGAACAAAAATTAGCACATTTTTATTCTTAATAATTTCTAATGGAAATTTTTTTCATTTTTCAGTTTGTTTTCCATTATTTATTTTACCAAACTTTTTACCATTTTCAAAATTTAATTTGTAAAAATAACTTTCTTCAAAAAGTAGCAACAGAAATCGGTTTTTGATATTTTGCCAGTCTTTCCTTAATTTTCGCAATTTCTTCTACCGAAACATAGTTACTTTTTGTAATAATAATTTCATCAGCTCGCTTTAAAGCATCTAGTGACTCCTGCAATCGTCCCTTTTGGCAAATAATCATCCATTCCAAAAAGGATTTGTTGCATCTATAAGAATTATATTTTTTATTTTTTTCAATTTTCTATGTTGGAAACCATCATCCATAATAATTGTTTCACACCACATTTTTCTTTTTTAAAAAAAGTTGCACCTTCATAACGATTTTTTTACAGACTACGACAGAATTTGAAAAATTTAAGGCATGCAACAGGCTTCATCTCACTGATTCCTTTGAAAGTGGCATAAATCTTTTTTCATCTCTGCACAAGCAGTAAATCAGTTTTCTCGTTTTTCCCTTGTAGCCTCGACTCAGAATTCCCACTTTTTATTCTTCTCTAAATATTTTTGCACAAAATACTGCACAGCTGGTGTTTTTCCCAGTCCCTCCTGCCACAATATTTCCAATGCAAATTATTTCCACTCCATCAACCTTTTTTCTTTAAAAATATTCAAATCATAAAGTTTGTTTCGTAAAAACACGATAAATCCATATATAATCGACAATAATTTCATTAATTTTTTCCTCAACTTAACTTTTCTTAATTAGTTTTTCTATCAGTCTCTTTGTAAATTGTTTCTAGCCGTCTAAATCTATATTCCGGATTTGGAAATTTCCATTAAGTCTGCTAGTTCCTGTAGGGACATTTCCGATTTTTCTAGCCGAATTCTTGCTGTTTCGCTTAATACGTCTGTCAATTCTGAAAGCCCCATTTTTTTCATCAATTACTTTTATCATGCGTATCTGCTTTTCAGAAGCGGAAAGTTTTTAGTTTCATTTGCTATTTCCCAGTTCATATTTCTATTAATTTTATTTCCGAATTTCCTTATTTATCGTAACTTCTTCAAATTCAAAAACGAATTTATTCCCCCAATTAAAAATTATATCTAAAATGTCTTCTGAATTTCTTAAATAAACAAAGGCTCTTATCTCTGTCTGAAAAACCTTTTTCCCCATCTGTTTAAACAAATAATACAAATAAGTGGCAGAATCTTCAGTATCCACAAAAATCCATCGCATAAGCCTTTTTCTGGAGACTTTATATACCCACAGCTAAGAAAAACCTCTAATTATACCAGCCAACTGTTTTTCATTTTCCACAACTGAAAAATTTTTGTGAAAAATAGATAAAAATGATTTGTATTCCCTGCTTGATTATGCTGAGCGGGAAAAAGTATCACTTCATACAGCTTATGTGTTCCCAGACGCTTACTAATAACGTATTTTAGCTGAATTGGAATATTTGTTACTGCCCGTAAATTTGAATAAATTCTTTTTAGCAAGCGATACATTCTCAGTACTGAAATAAATTCCATGTTCTGTAATTACATTCTTTGCAATAAAAATTCCAAAAAGCTCTGCATAAATAGTATCCTTGTCTGTGTTTTCTAAATTAAAGATTTCTCTTTTTACATTTGCTGAATATGACATTTTTCCCCTCCTTCTTTATATTTTTCTCTGTTCTTAAATAAAAAGTTTTTGACTTTTTGCTGTTTATTGTTGCTCTATTTTTATAAGACCCATATACACTTGTTTACAAAATTTCGTTAAAATAAGGACTTTCAGACTTTTATTAATACTAAATCCCATTTAAAAATGAAAATAAATTTTTATAATAGGGTTGTTCAATAGATAATTTATAATCATTCAACTTTTTATTTTTTTATTTTCTTAGGATTGCTCATTGTCAAATCCTTATCTTGCAGTAAAGATTTATCCTAATAATTAAAATTGTGGCAAGATTGCTACGCAATAACCTATGATAGTCTACGACATTTTTCCATGCTGACAAAAACTCGCTATGCTCAAACAGTTTTGCCAGCACAGAAAAATGCTCCGACAGATTAATTTATATTAGATTCTTTTTAAAAATGAAAGTTATATCTTAAATTACTTGAAAATATTAGGTTTTATATCCTTTACTTAGAAAAGTTTGTAATAAATTCGTTATTTAAATAGGGTTTAATAATTAAAAACTACAACAAGCCTAATAATTTACTTTTTCTAGGATTGCACGGATTTATCATAATAAGTCCAAGTTCCTGTTCTTCTTCCTCTAATGCTTCCCTCAAATCCAAGGCTTCCATCTGTATAATATCCTCTTACAGTTCCAGTTTCTCCCATTCATGTTTGCTTCATATAAAGGTCTTCCACTTTCGTAGTAGACATTCATTTTCCCATTTATTTCATCATTTACATAATTGATTTCAGACTTTTTGCCTCCGTTGAGTGTTCCATTCACTAAATAATCCATTTTTTCTGTCCATTTGAATAGTTTTCCTTGTGATTTTTCTTGAGCCATTTTCATAATACTCAGTCCAAGTTCCTGTCATTTTTCCATTCTCATAGTTCCCAACTGTTTCCTGAGACCCTGTTTTTCCGTAATATGAAGAATAACGTCCATTTAACTGATCGTCTTTATATTGATATTTTTTTCCAGACTTTTTCCATTTTCAGTATAAACTGTCCATTCTCCTTCTTTTTCCATTTTTATAATTTCCTATCGTAAATCTATTTCCGTTTGCATAAAATTCATCATATTTCCCATTCAGTATTCCATTGCTTAAATTAACAACAAGTCTTCTTCCGCCTTCTTCCATAATTCTGTACTCTCCGCTTCCTGTCAGTTCATAAGTATTAGAATCTATTCTTTTTACATCTTCCATATTTGATGAGCTAGCTTCGACATCTAACCTTCCCAAAATTTGTCCCATAATTTGCAAATACATCTTTTTCCATATGCAACTGCTGATAACATCATCATTCCAGCGATAAATAATATTTTTTGCTATTATTTTCATTTCTCATCTCCTATTATTTTATAAAAGTTTGTTTTTTATTTTTATTAATTTACCTTTTTACATTATAACAAATTTTTCCATTTTTAAACTAAATTGTTCATTTTTCTGGTTCTAGTTTACATTATAAGCAAACTTGGGACTTAATTAACATTATGAGTCCCAAAATTATCATAAGAATTCCACCAAACAGATTTACCCATTTAGAATATTTTTGTAGTTAATTGCAATTTATTTACACTCATTAAGGCAAATCCAAAACTATTATATCATCTATCATATAGCCAATTATAGTAAATAAATGTGTAAAATTGTCTCAGTCCAGAATGGAACTTCATTTATTTGAAGAATTTTTGTGTATGTTTGAGGAATTCCAACTGAACAGGCAAATTCTATTACATTTACTGAAAAGTGCTAAGTCAATAATTGCAAGTGCTGTCAGTAATGTAAATGGCTTATTGGCAATATCCTTTATCTTTTTAGAAATTTTTTGCCTCTGCTCAAAGTCTGTTACTTCACATTCTAGTGTATCTCCCTTTTTTTCAAGTAATTTCTAATAAAGAAAAATCCCACCAATAATTCCAACGATTCCAACAATCGGGGTTACCCATTTGTCAAGTCCCACAAAATCCCAAGCATAAATCCAAGCATTTAAAATGAAAAATACATTACAGCTTCAGCCAAGATAAACAGCCCTGCCACACGGAACATTTTCACTTTATTTCCAACGGCAATCAAAGCTGTCAAAAATAATACGGAACCCACATTGCACAAGGATTAAATCCATCAATTGTTCCCAAAATCAACGACATTGTAAACAGCGAATAATTTGTCAAGTCAACAGTCTTATTAATAATCGGAATATTTACAAGAACTTGATTCTCAGCACCTTTCGTAAGTCCCGGCACTTCACATACCGTATCGCCTGTACAGACTGCACCATTACTGCTCACATTTCCAGTCTGTCCCACTTTCCACATATTCCTTCAAAGTCAAAAATTTTTATCCTTTTAGTCTTTGCTAGAATTTATCAAACTTTTCAATTTCTTTTCCAGTCGTATCAGCCGTATTAAACCCTTGAATAATATGTCCGTCAATATAAATAATCGGAGTTCCCTTGACAAGTTTTCAACTTCGATGTTGTTTCATCAAAAACGCTTTTTCCTCCTTGCTCTTATCAATTTCTATGCTCCACATATTCAAAAATCATCCCTTTTTATTAGATAATTCCTTCAAAAATTTCTCCAAATTTGCACAAATTTTTACAGTCTTTTCTACCAAAAGTACTCAATTTTTACTTTCTTTGACTGACTATTTCCAGCAGAATAACCAATCTGACTTATACAAAATATACCAAAAAGTCACAATCATCAACGCAAAAATCTACTTTTTCTCTATCCCAATATTAAAATCTTTTTCTCCAAAACCATCTTTTTTCACACCTTTCTTTTTATTTTTATAAATAATTACTGTACTAACTGCATATTCTCTGCTATGCGAAATACTAATCTGAACTGTAAGCCCTGTGCCTTTCTCCTTTATCGCATTATAAAGCGTTACATAAGGTTTTCCCCAGCTCATCATTCAAAATCTCAATATCACTCAGCGAAAACCCATACACCCCAGTCCCAAAATGCCTTAGAAACTGCTTCTTTTTGCAGACAAATCTCCCTGCATAACTGGCATACGTATGCCTCGATATGCTCAATTTCTTTTTCCGTATAAACTTTCCTTTTAAAAAGGCTTTGTCTGTTAATTGCTTTTTCGATTCGGGATATTTCAATAATGTCTGTCCCAATACCGTATATTTCCATATTTATCTCCTTTTTGAAACTTACTATTGTTAGATTATACTACAAATTTTTAAAAACACAAAATTTATAATAAAACTCATTTAAAAATAGAAATTAATTCTTATAATAGTATTGTTTGATACCTTCAACTAAATTGTTTTTATTATTTTTCGCTCATTTTGATTAATAAATATTTTTCCCATATTACTATATCTTTTTATTTTCCGTAGGATTGCTCGTGTATAAAACCTTATCTTGCAGTAAAGGTTTATCCTAATAATCAAAATGTTTGGCAAGATTGCTACGCAATAACCTATGGCTGGTCATGACATTTTTCTGCACTGCCAAAAACTCGCTATGCTCAGACAGTTTTGCCAGTACAGAAAAACGCTCCGATCAGATTAATTTATATTAGAAATCTGTTTTAAAAATGAAAATTATATCTTAAACTACTTGAAAATATTAGGTTTTTATCCTTTACTATAAAAGTTTATAATAAATTCCTTATTTAAACAGAGTTTTAGTATTAATATTTATAAAAAACTCTACATAAGAAAAAAATAATTCCTAAATAGAGATTTTTATTTTTAAAAATTTTACTATTTCACTTTCACAATTTTCTTTTTACCAGCTCTAATAACCATTCCGCTTTCGACATTTACACTTTGCCTTAATATCTTTTTATCGGCTTCATCATTTATCTTTGAAATCGCACTCTGAAATTAGCCTTCTTGCTTCACTTGTTCCTCCAAGTAGTTTTGCTTCTTTTTACAAAGCAAGTCAATTACATTGATTTCTCCATAAGGAATTTCTGACTCGGCAAAATTCTACATCAAGATTTCTTTTACTGAATACATTTTCAAACCAGTTTCTTGCTTCCTTAGCTGCTTCTTCACCGTAGTAAATTTTTACAACTTCAGCTCCTAATTGCTTTTTGGCTTCCATCGGATGTAAACTTCCATCTGCAATTTGAGCCTTGATTTCTTCAATTTTTCTCAAAAGGAACGTCTGTTATCATTGTATAATAATTTTTCCATTAATTCATCTGAAATTGACATAACTTTACCAAACATATCGTTAGGAGTGTCTTTTACACCAATGTAGTTTCAAGTGATTTAGACATTTTTCCACTCCGTCAAGCCCTACCAGAATTGGCATTATCATACAGACTTGTCTGCTCCTGTCCAAAGTTTTTCTGTAAATCTTCTCCTCTTAGCAAATTAAATTTTTGTTCTGTTGCTCCCAGTTCCACATCAGCCTTCAGTTCAACTGAATCATATCCTTGTAAAATCGGATACATAAACTCAATCAATGAAAACTGGTTTGTTTTCAGACAATCTCTTTGAAAAATCTTCTCTCGAAATCATTTGCGATACAGTAAACTGCGATAGTAAATTTCAACGCATCTGAAAGTGATAATTTTTCAAGCCAGTCAGCATTATAAACTACTTTTTATTTTTATCTAAGTCCAATATCAATTTTACTTGATCCAAATATGTTTTTATATTTTCATTTACTTGCTCTTCTGACAACATCTTCTAGTTTCAGATTTTTCCTGTTGGATCTCCAATTCTCCCTAGTAAAAGTCCCAATCAAAAACAGCACTTCATGACCCCAAATCCTGAAACTGCTTCAATTTTCTCAAAAGGTACAGCATGTCCCAAATGCAGCTCAGAACCTGTCGGATCTATCCCTCAACTTTAACCCGTAGTGAGTATTAGTTGAAAATTGATTTTTCAACTTTTTCTTAAATTCATTCTCATTAATTATTTCATCGCACCCACGACTCAAAAATATTAAATTGTCTTTTCTACTTCATTTTTACTTCTATTTCATTATTTCTATCTATACTCATTCTTATTTTTCTCCTTCTTCTGTTTTTATATCCATTCAATTAAAATGTATAGCACCCTCACTATTCCAATTTTGATTAATATCTATTTCAATTATTTTTATATATTAGTTTTTAACAAAAGTATTAATTAAACTAAAAATATCGTGATTTTTTGAAAATAAACAACTGATCTGTAACTTGTTTTTTAAAGATACTTTTTATAAATATGCTACGTACTTTCATAAAAATAATACACAATTGGCAATACGAACAACGCACTGTCAAATCTATCTAAAATCCACCCATGTCCCAAAAAGCAAATTTCGGGAATCTTTTTACTTCAAGCTCTCTTTTTATCTTAGATTCCACTAAATCTCCTAGTTCGGCAAAAATTCCTATTGCAAGCGCAAGGATAAAGGCTTTTAATCCTCCTAATCGCCACATAATCGTAATTTACATGAACAGTTTTGATAGACATGTAATTCCAGATACGAAAATTTAGCTATAAAGTAAATAAATTTTGTCAAAAAGATAGAAATTACTATAAAATACTCCCTAGAATTCCTGCATATTGCACCTTCAATTGATTTTTCGGACTGATTTTTGGTGCAATCTATGTCTTAAATATTTTTCCACCAATTGCCATTCCGACAAGATAAGCAAAAATATCACATGCCCGGATTAGTATAAATGTCATCACAACTAGAAATATTTCCCGTTTGGAAATTCATATTTTATCAATAAAATATGTGAAAATAAATATGAAACATAAATTATTCCAAACAACGTATAGGAAATTTCTGCCATTGCATTTTTGATTTTTACTTTCAAAACCTGCCTTTAAAAGACAGAAGATTATTGCAAATACAAATCCACCCATATCAAAGTTTATCTGCTTGAAAAAGAGCAAATCTGAAATATGAAAAATATTTTTGAATTTTTCCTGAAAAATATATTGCAACTGGTAAAAACAGATCCAAGTCCCATTCCAATCCTGCTTTGCCACCTCAAAGCCCTTTATCCTTTAGCATCTTTATAAAATTCAAACAGGGACATTCCAGTTATTACAAGTGTAAATACTAGAAAACATCACATTTCCCTTTAAAAATATCCACAAAAGGAAAGGTACAAATAACAAAATAATAAATAATCTACTTAACATTCAGTCCTCCGTATCTTCTATCCCTTTTATTAAAGGATAAAAATTGTTTTATCTAATTCCTCTTCGTTAAAATCGGGAGCCAGTAAACATCTGTTATGTAAAACTCTGAATAGGCAACTTTCCCAAAGCAGAAAAATTACTTATTCTAAATTCTCCGCTTGTTCTGATTACAAGTTCTGGATCGAATTTCTGGACGGTACATAAATTTAGAAAATTCTTCTTCTGTAATTTTTCATATTTTCCGAATTTTTCCCTTTTATCCACAAACCCATTTTACCACTTTTTCCGTAACATTCAGTCCATTATTTTCATTATTAAAACTTCTTCAATATTACTCCACTTGATTTCATTCAAAAGTTTAGTTTCCAAAATCTTATGTTCACAGCATCAACAATCTCCCTACGTCCACCATAATTAAACGCTATATTAAAAACAATCTTTTCACAATCCGCCAAATAATTTTTCAGTTTCCTCAATCTTTCTTTAGCAATTTTTGTGAAATATTTTTCCTTTGCTCCTGTAACAAAGCAATCTTTACACCCTGTCAGATTTTTTTCTTCTCTTTATCTAGATACTTTTGCAAACAAGTCCATAAGCCCATTTTACTTCCTTTTTCAGGTCTCTTTCCAGTTTTCAGTTGAAAATGCACACAGTCAAATATTTTCACACCAATATCTCCTGCATACTTTAAATATCTCTCTCAAGACTGCTAGCCCCAGCCCTATGCCCTTCCAGCCGAATCTTTCCATGCTCCTTAGCCTCAACGTCCGTTTCATCCATAATAATAGCAATATGCCTAGAATCACCAATTCATCTCTATCCATACTATCCCTCTCAAGATATTTTTATTTTTTCAAAAATATTATTGCTATAATTATAACAGCCAAATCATTATTTTC
>BNJV01001424.1_pt1 | contig 87581 bp, 114 predicted proteins | sample 8540591 | NCBI WGS metagenome assembly BNJV01 (sample SAMD00202457, study PRJDB9452) | human saliva metagenome | host: Homo sapiens
TAGTTTTTAAAGATAGCTAAATTGAAAAAGTAAATTCCAGTGCAGAAGTAAATTCTACTTAGTTTAAAAAAATCCCAAAAATCAGGCAGTTTGAAATTTCATTTCTGCCTGATTTTGCTATAATAATGCATAACAACCTCAAAAAAATCTCTTTCCGGGCATGGGAAATAAGCCACAGGACAAGTCGTGTGTAGGACTAAATTCCACTGGCTATATCAAAAAATGTAAAAGTTTTGCCCTGTCTGACAGCAGATATGCTTTGGGTTGTTGGGTTACTTAAAGCGAATCAGCTTGGGCCTCAGACAAACCTCGTCAGGATGAATGAGCCCGAGCTGAAGTGCTTTTAAGACATCTTCTCCATATCGCTTTAGTGCCCTTTGATAAGGAGTATCTCCGTTTAGGCTTTCCCTTGGCGTGGAATTGATGTGGTTTACAATGCGATTCACATCCCATTGTGTAAGAAAAGCAAAAGAAGAGCCTTTTGGAAGAATCATGCGAAGCATGGTATGGGCTTGCTCTAATCCCCCTTTTTGCCCACTACGCATAGGATCGCAATAATAGATGCTACTACGTTGGATTCCATTAGGGTTTGTTTCCAAAGCGATAGGATCGCCAAACTCCGATCCTCGGTCTGTGAGGATATATTCAAAGATAGATTGAAAGTCAAAGACATCTTCAAAACGTCTTTCTAAACGGTCAAAGACTGCTTTGACTGCTCCCTTTGTACATCGATTTAACAGATAAGCCAGGAAGAGCTTTTTCCTCAGTAAAGAAAAAAAGGTCAGTAGAGTTTTTGCGAATCCCTCACAGGAATGAACGGTATCCATCTCTACAAAAGCATTTAATCCAAGCTTCAAGAAATCCTCATAGCTTCGACCATGAAATATTTCGCGGTTTTGATATCTGTGTTTTTATGGCATTTCCTTGGTTTGAATGTCACCTTCCGTTTTTAAATCGATATTTTTTTGGAAGTAAAAATTCCTTGGTCAATGTATGAGTACATGGTGCGAACAGACATCTGTAATTCCGGATGATTCACTCAAAATCTGGTAAGGGGATTGTCCCTTTGCAATCAGAGGAGTAATGATGCTGTCCTTTTCTCTTGCTTCCTTTTCGGAAAGATTTATACCTCGACGAGAGTCTTTAAGGGTTTCCTGTATTTTTCTATCAGCAAATCTGGCATCATAGGTATATTTATGGGCGATGCTGCAGTGATGAAAGCTTTTGTGAGCAGCCATTACAGACATAGGGAGCTTTCATTAGGCGATTACAGCATTCCTTTTCAAAGTCCTTACAGGTCTGATTGCAGCTAGGACAAGAAGTACACTTTATCCCACAAAGAATAATCTTCTTACAGACATTTGTTTTACGACACTGGTAACGATGAACGCAGAAGTTCTTTTTGTTTAGAAAGCTGCCCTTGTGATACCAGTTCGATGCTCGGTGTTTCTTCACTTCTTTAGAAATGGTAGAAGGGTCTTTGCAAAGATACTTGGCAATCTCCTTGAAGGAAAGCCCTTGATTTAGACTTTTGCTCTATAAAAAGGCGGTCTTCTAAAGAAAGATGTTTTTTTGGTTACCGGGAATAATTTTTACTCATAATAAACTCCTTCCATTGCTGTCAGAAGGAGGTCTAAACATACCATGAATGGTGTGAAAGAGAAAATATCAACTGTGCAGAAGTAAAATCTACCGAGAGGTCAATGAGTAGAATTTAGTTTTTCATTTTTGATTTTATATAAAGATACAAAAACAGAATATTTCAATTATTTACAAATTGTGCTAGACTAAAAACAACAAAAGCTTAATGAATCAGTCTTTGATGGAGAAGAAGAACGGAGCATTAGTCTATTAAGCATGCTTTTTGAAAAAGCAAAAAGAGTAAAAATGATACAAAAAGAAAGTTACTGGCTATCTTCATGGCTGCTGCTATGGCATGGCAGGGATTTTCTCTCGCACAGGCAGAAGAGATAGGGCCGGGCGTAGTGTCACAGAGTACTATTTCCGATTCTTCGGAAAATAGCGGCATTCCATCAGAAGAGGATATTCGGGCAGCACAAGCGAAGACGGAAGAAGAGAAGGCGGAGGAAGCAAGTGCCCGGCAGAATCTGGCGCTTACACCTCTTGAAGCAATGACTACGGAAAGCAGTAAAGTGATACTGCTTAACCCAATCAGTGCAAGTTATACGAATAAGGAGGGACAGCCTCTTATGACGGTGCGGGACTTAGCAATAACGGGGAGTTCGGCATTAAGATGGAGTTTGCTATTCCTGGTGATGCACAGGTAAAGGTTGGAGATACCAGCAGCGTCAATATGCCGGCTTCCTTTACCGCTCCTTCGGCAAAGGATTTTGAAATCCGAGAGGGAGAGAATCTCATTGCCAAAGCGCATTATGCAGCAGAAAGCAACACGGTTCTTCTGACCTACGAGCCCTATGTAGAACAGAAAAGTGACATTCGGTTTAATCTCTTCCTGACCATGCAGGTGAACCGGAGTACAGAGCCGACAGCAAGAAGCATCAGTACAGAAATTCGGATTAATAATTATGCAAGCTTTCCGATTGCGGGGAGCATCAATTATACGGGAATCGAGAAAGAGACTGATTTCAACTTTGTAAAGAATGTGAAGCAAAGCTTGGAAGAGGCAACGGATCCGCAGACCGGAAATAAGATTTACCTGGCGCGTTATCAAATACTCATAAATCTCGGAGAAGCTAGGAGTAATCTAATACTTCGAGACACACTGGGAGAAGGTACATTTTCCTATTATATTGATGATAATCATCCGGTCTCCGTACGAAAAGGAGTATGGGAAAGAGGTCATTTCGAAGGTGGGACTTGGATTTCAGACCCCATTAACGGCAGTAATTTTGATTTAAGAAACCAAAGCAGAACCGGTGCTGCAACGCATGAAATGGCTGCTGAATCGGCATTTCGAAACAATGCTCCCGGAAGAAAAAGCTTTAGTATAAATCTTGGAAATGTCAATCGTACTGAAGGCTATGAGATCGTTTATTATGCAAAATTTGACGGCGTGCCCTTACAGAATTTTAATTATACCAATACTGCAGAGCTTATTTCCGACGGAAACGGAGAGCCACTCAGAAAAAGCCAAACGCTAACGATTCAAAAGGCTCTGGGATCTGCATCAGGGGATAACTATAAGATTAAAATTAAGAAGGTAAATGAAGAGAATCAGCCACTATCCGGTGCAGTTTTTGCAGTGGCAAACAGTAGCGGACAGCAGGTTGGACAGCTGACTACGGATGCAAACGGAGATGCCGTTATTGAGAATCTTGTGCGGGATAACTATACTGTACAGGAGATTTCAGCGCCTAGCGGCTATATTCTTTCTACCGAGCAGTACCAGATCAATGCAGATAGTTTTGACCTTGCTAAAGTTGCTAACTTAAGGGTGGAAAATGTAAAAATCCGGTCAGAACAGAAGTATTCCCGTTACGACGAAATGGGTTGATGCCGGAAATCAGGCACAGGGAAGACCCGGTAAAGTGATTGTAGAGCTTCTTCGAAACGGAAGTTTTACCGGAGATACGGTAGAATTAACGCAGGGAACCGGGTGGAAAGCCTTTTTCCGGGAACTTCCGAAGTATGATAATAACGGAAAACTGTATCAGTACGGTGTCCGCGAACAGTCTGTAGCCGGCTATTATCCGACGCTTTCCGGCACGCAGGACTCAGGTTTTAACATGGTCAATACGGTAAGCTCAAAGGTTTCTATTCCGGTAACCGCAGTGTGGAAGGGAAAGGGTGAGAATCCTGCTTCCGTTACCGTGCGTCTCATGGCAAATGGTAAGGAAATTGCGACACAACAGCTTTCTACAGACAATAACTGGCAATATACCTTTACCAATCTAGAGAGAAATAAAGACGGGCAGGAGATAAGATATAATTTAACGGAGGATGTGATTCCCGGATATAGTACGGAGCTTTCCGGAGACAATACTACAGGCTATCAAAATATCTTTGTAAATACGAAGCTAAAGACCAATTCGCTTCCTTCCGGAAATGCTGTAACAGTAGGAAATCCTGCAGAAACGAGTCATTCCGAACAGAAAATTGCAAAGAAAAAGGAGGAAAAAGCAGAGACTTCCTCCGTACTCGGTGTTTCTCGAGATAAGGAAAATAAAAAAAGGAAGAGGCTAAGGAAAGTAAGGATGCTGAAGAAAACAAGGACACTAAGGGAGAGGTTCTTGGAGCGGAAAGAAATACAAAAACCGGAGACTATAGCAGGAACTTGCAATATCTCTTCTTCTTTGCTGCGACAGGATTCGGACTCTTCGCATTTTTCTACAAGGAAAAAGAAGAGAAAGGTAAACTGAGAGAGTCTATGGATATTCATTTGGAGAAAAGAAACGAAAATTTTTGGCAGAGACGGTCATCAAAGGGCTTAAGTCCCGCAATATGACGAGCTACTATGCGAAGAACAAAGAGGAAGCTTTGAAGCTTGCTTTGGGCCTTATCGAAAAAGGAAGCAGTATAACTATGGGCGGATGTATGAGCGCGAAGGAAATCGGGCTGGTTTCCGCCCTTATGAAGGAGACTATCATTTTATTGACAGGACGAAGTTAGAGCCCAGAGAAGCACTTCTTGCCGCATATGATGCCGATATTTTCCTTTCCAGTGCAAACGCTTTGACGGATGACGGAATCCTTGTCAATATAGACGGTAATGCGAACCGCGTTTCCTGCATTGCGCAAGGACCGAAGAAGGTTCTCTTTATTGTGAGCATGAACAAGATCTGTTCAGACTTGGATAGCGCTATGAAACGTGCCAGAAACATAGCTGCACCGGCAAACGCCCAGAGATTTGATATCAAAACCCCTGTAAGCTGACAGGAAAATGTACCGACTGTAAGTCGCAGGATACGATTTGCTGCCAGTTCTTGATTACCCGATACTCTCGTCATACGGAGCGCATTCATGTGATTTTGGTGAATGAGGATTTGGGATTTTAGAACAGTAAATTATAAATCCTTAAGAATGAAAAAAATAGTATTCCGGAATAGGATGGGTATTTCGGAATAGGAACACTCAGTCTTTTACTGCTCTGTTATCAATTTTATAAATAGCCAGCAGATTGAAGAGCAGACTGCTGTCTTTCGGATAGGACAGGTATCTTGCCTCCCATAGAGGCAAGAACTTGTCCTTATATTTTCGTAGTCCCGAAAAGGAGTAGAAACGGTTGGTAAAGGCATAAACCAGAAAGGCCAGTTTTTCTTGGAAAAAGCTATGCTCTTCCTGTCCCACATTGGAGAGAGGTGCCATACCCAAATCAAAGTATTCCACGCCTTTTTCTTTAAAAATACAGGAAAATTTCCACGAAGAGATAATCCATGATGCCGTTACTTTCCGTGCCCGGATTATAGCGCATCAAATCGATGCTGGCTTCTTTTTCTCCATTGCAAATGAGGAAGTTGGAGAAGGCCTGCACCTTTCCCTCGGAATCCAATACGCAGGCAATGGGAGCAAGAGAGAGATAGCCTTTGTCAAAGAAGCCCAGAGAAAATCCCTTTTCCTGTCTTCCGGAAAGCCAGGCATCCGATATTTTTTCCAAATCCTGTAAAAAGGCATCGGAAAAGGGCGGGTACTGTACTTGAAAGGTATATCCTTTGTTTTCTATTTTTATTGACTGCGGCGCGGAACTTCTTGCCGGATTTTCCCACAAGATCAAAAGTCGGAAAGAGGAACCTTCGCGCTTTCCCCGAACTTCATAAATTCATAGCCATGGTTATGGAGGAGAAGGGTTAAATCCTGGCCCACCTCATAGAAGAGCGGAGTAAGGTATTTTTCCTCCGCTTCCGCAGTAAAGGAAGAGATGGCAGCAGGAAAATATCTTTCTTCCCCGATGGGCTCTCCCATGACCACCGCCTTTCCGTCTTCTATGGCGAATTGAAAAACCACTTTATCCATGCCCTCTTCCTGATAATAGTAAAGTAGCTTATCCCCCAGAAAGGCCAGAGAAGCATTTAAGTTGGTATTGGGAAAGCTTTGCAAAAAGTTCTGAAAGCGTTCCTGATTAAATTTTTTTCTCCAAAGGAAAAAAATGCTTATCTCTCGCCAGTGCGCCCACGGTAATATAGCAAAGCGTAGGAATCAGAAAAATAGGCGAAAAGATGAAGAAAGTAGTCTAAAAAGACCGTGAAAAAAATGGGGCTTTGAGAAAGTATGTATTTTATGCAGAACTCCCTTATGGAAAATCAGGAAGCCGAGACTATCCTTTCCGGTATTGCTGCTGGAAAGGTATAAAAAGGAAAAGAGTAATGAAAATACTTCCCAGGATATAGGAAAAGTCCTTCAAACGGTCTTCCAACGGATAAAAAAAGGCTTTTCTGGAGAGTTCCTTTCTTCGAAAAAAGAGAAGCAGCAGAAACAACAGAAGGTAGAGACTACTGAAAAGAGAAGGGCTTCCCAGATTGATATAGAAAAGTGTCACAAGGCAAAAGCAGAAGGGAAAAAGGGCTTGCAAAGGCGGCTTTTCTTTTTAAAAAGTCTTCCCAAAAGGAAGAAAAGAGAACCAAGGAGAAAGCTTGGAAACTGCCAAAGCAGCTGCCCTCTTATGGGATCCATTTGACCGATGAGAGGAATGCTATGGATTTCATCGGGAAGAATGGCGGTGGCCATCAGAAAAAAGCCGAAGAAATTCGCCATAAAGTGGCTGATGCCCTGTCCCAGCAGGGAGCTAAGCTTCTTCGGCAGACCATAAAATTTCTGATTAATCTGTCCTCCCATGCTTTTGATAAAGAAAAGGAGACCGATGGCAAAGGGAATGATGTAATAAAAGATACGGAAAAGCAGCAGCCAGCTTGCCGCCTCATTTCGATTTACGGAAAAATGTAAAAGACCGCTCATCATCATTAAATCAAAGCTACCGAGACTTCCGGGAATCATGGAGACGATACCGATGCAAATGGAGATAAAGAATAATGGAAGGGTATTGGCAAGGGAAACACTGTAGCCCAGTGTTCTTCCACAGTAAAAGAAAAAGCAGGAAACAAAGCCCCAATCAAGGAGGGAAGTCGCGATTAAAGCCAGAATCTTTTTCTTAGACAGATTTCCAAAGTAGGACCAATTTTTCTGGTGGAAAGAAAAAGCAAGACCGGAAGAATCAGAGAAGCCAGAAGGAGGACAAAACTGTAGGGCTTTAAAACGGCATTTTCCTGAACGAAAAACAAGAGCCCGAAGGATAGCAGGCAGTAGAGAGAAAGCCCGGACATGAAATAAGGCATCACCTTGGAAATGCCCTGCATGGTCTCTTCGCCCTTATCCTCCTCCGTAAAATAGCTGTAACGCAGTCCCACGTCTACAAGGCCTGCAAAGCCGATCAGGTTGTTTAAGCTGTTAATGGTCCAGCTGCTTTCTATCAGCTTTCCCAAAGAAATCTTCTTTTTCAGCTCCTTACAAAGGATAAAAGTCGTAAAGCATCATCGGAGAAACGGAAAGGATTCCGAGAACAAGGAGACTTACGATTTGGAAGGGGGATAAGCCGCTCAATATGCTTTTTACCGCCTCAGGGAAATGGTCTTTCCCATTTTAACAAGTTCCAAAAGCACCAAAATAGAAATGCTCAGAAAAAGAATGCTCTTTAGAACATTCTGCCATTTTTTTAAAAAAAGAAATCAGTTTATTCAAATTTTCCTCCTTACTATGGAAACCGGAGTTTCTTTACTCTATACGAGTTTTTGTTTTGCAATTTTGTCTTTACTTTATCAGCAACTAGTGCTGATAATCGATGCTTGTATTGTTTAATCAGTATCTTACTGTTTGATTATGGCAGTATCAAGGCTGTATGTCCTGCACCATTTTTCTATCAAGCGATTAAAATAAGCGCTATCCTTTTTCGGGATATTGTGTCCCTGTCCTTTTCTTTCCAGAAATTTTTCCTTTGGGGAAAAAGTTTTACAATAGCCATACTGTGCTTTCGCTTAATCATATCCCTACTCCCCACCAAAACCACTACGGGGTAAGGCGCCTTTCGAAAAAGCTCCTTCGGCACATCCACATTTTTCCCGTAAAAGGGAGAAACTCTGGACTTCCGTTTAAAGACGGGAAGGAAGAGCCCCAAAAAGCGATAGAGCCATTCTTCCAGATAACAGGCATAGCGGGGAAGGAACTTTAGACCGGAAAAGGAAATATTTCCGCTGTTTGCCAGAATCCCGGCTACTCTCCCCGTGGCGACCGGCATATTCCAGAGCTAGGTTCGCGCCGTCACTGTGCCCTACCAAAAGACATTTTTTTCTATGGAAAGGGAGGAAAGGAGCTCCTCCAGACTGTCGGAAAGATACGCAAAGCTTGCCTCTCCCTGCAACTCTCCGGATTTTCCATGCCCCAAACTATCTACAAAGAGGAGCTGAAACCTTTTCTCGAGAACCCTTTGCTTTTGAAAAAAATAGCTGCTTTGCAGATTATTTCCGTGAAGGAAGACAATAGGGAAGCCCTTCCCCAGAATATCCACATGGATTCGTTCTCCGCTTTTTACAATAAAATTCCATTTTTGCAGCCCCCGACTATATGTTTATCATCTTATTTTTTTGAAAATTCTTATTTCTTTTTGAAGTAATAAGAAGAAAGATCTATATTATTCTTCGCAGGATAGTATAGACCTCTTTAGGCGTAGCAGATGTGATTTTCTTGTGAAAAATATTAGATGGAGGAAGCCTTGGAAATAAAGGGATATTTTTCTGTGAGTTCGTTATCCAGCTCCATCATATGAAGGAGTCTGCTGGCTGAACCGGAAGGGTGGTTGGTACCTGCTTCCCAAGCTTCTACAGTTTTAATGGAGACGCCCATATAACTTGCAAAGTATTTTTGGGATAAGCCGGTTGAATTTCTAATTTTTTTTACATCATTTGCTCCATATACTTTAAGCGGAATAACGGTGACCCGATGTCTTTTTAATGAGGGAGTCTCCCTTTGGCATCTTCCAGTGCTTCATTCAGTCCGGATAAAATGCTGTCGAATACTGTTTTTTTACTCATTGTGTGCCTCCTCCAAGGTCTTTTTTAGTTCCAATAAGCGTAGGTCTTCATCATCAAAACCTAAGATGTCCCAATTTTTGGAAAAACTCATTGGTCTGAATAAATGTTCTTGTCATAGCCTTGTCTCCTGATATGATACACCCTATTTAATAGGGTGTCAAAGAAAAATGGAACTGATTTTTGCTAAGGAAAAAGAAGAATGAATTAAAATAAAAAGAAGAGTATTGTGATAATGCATGAATCTATACAATATGTAACGGGAGTCTTAGATGGGAGAACAGAAGATAAATAAGTGTATGGAATACAGTGGAATAATAAGATAAAATACCTGAGTAGGGTTATTTTTAGAAACTTTATATAATTGCTTTTTTTATGTTTTTGAGATTAGTGAGGGTGATATAGGTTCATATCTTTTTTTGACAGAAATAATATGTTGACAGTATAACATAAAAGGAACAGGGACAAAGGGATTTCGCAATTCTTTAGTCTGAAATTATGCGATTTCGGGAGGATAGAATGTTAGAAGGGTTAAAAAGTTTTTTTACTCAGAAAGAGGAGTCTAAATCTGAAAAATCAAAGGAACGGTGGGAATGGAGTCGATTCCGAGAAGCATAGCAATGACAATGTAGAGCAGCAAGAAAACCATAACAGAGCTGAGCAAATCCGATTTACTCTGATGGCAGAAAGCTATGCAGCTGTAGAGGGGATTGTTTTTTTCTGTAGAAGGCCAACTCTTTGGAAATGCTAAAGAAGGGAGAAGGTTTATGCTCTGCATCGTGATGGAAATATTTCTCACCTAATGATTATGAAGATAGAAGAAAGTACGACATTTGCGGAGCAGGTAAAAAAAGAGGAACAAGGGGAAACACCGGAAACCCAAGGGCAGAGAAGGGTAAAGCTTTTTTCTTCTCGAAAAGATATTCTTTCTCCGGACTGGAAATATGCTGTAATCACGGATATTCCCTATCAGATTGAAGCGAATGTAAACCAAGCGGTGGAAAAATCCCTATCTTTTAGGCTTAAGTCGCGTGTTTTTTTGAAAGACAAGGAGAGGGAGAGTTTCTGAATCTCTTTTTAGAGAGCTGGTGCGGAGTCATTACCTTGTGGCGATAGAGACAGACGGAAGCCTGCCAAAGGGAGAGGAGGATGGAACTGTGACACTAAAGGCGGGAATGAAGATTACCATCCCTCATATTACCATGGACCGGGGAGAATCAGCACTTCCGGTGTTTACGGATTGGTTTGCACTAGGCGCCATGGATCAGCAAATGGGGGCTATGAATCAGCAGATGGAGGCAGGATGGAAAAGAGAAACCATGATTGCCGGTTTCCCTCAAATTGTGTCCATGCTTACTAAGGGAGAAGGCTTTGTGATTAATCCCTATGGACCGCAGCTCTTCTATGTAAGCCCTACACTTATCCATAACCTGATGAGTTCCCCGGGATACCAAAGTGAATTTGGGGAAGCGAAAGTACAGTCTATGGAAGTGAAGAAAGACACAGAGGTTTTACTGGGCTATCCGGAGGAAAATGAAGAAGTGGAAGCTCTGCAAAGAAGGCTTTTATCCTTTGCCAAGGCACACCCGGATATTGCTATGCTGGATATGCTTTTAAAAAGGGACGAGACCGGTACAACTTCTTATCTGATTATTGTAGATATGCCTGAGGAGCATTGTCATGAATGCTTTAAGGCAATCTATGAAAGCTGTCGGGATCTTTTGCATCGAGTTCCCTATATGGATTTTGTGACGCTGCAAAGAGGGGATTTTGCGAAGGGTGTAAGGACTGAGGAACCGCTTTATGAAAGGGGATAGGTGTATTTTTTTAAAAAAACAGTTAAAAATAGTATAGATTTAAAGATAACTTTAAAACGAAAGCTTGAATCGAAAATCTGAACATTGGATAGCTTGAGTAGAAAGGCAGGAAGAAGAAAAATGCAGGCTTTTTAAAACGAAAAAAATATTGAAATATCACTAAAACGCTACGGGATAGATGCCTTATCCGCTATGGCACAGGGACTTTTTGCTCCCTCTTAATCGGCACCATTTTAAATACGATAGGGCAACGACTTGGAGTTACCGCCTTAACACGAGTGGTGGCTACCATTGGCGGTGTGGATTACACCGTGGGCGCCATGGCTTCCGCAATGAGCGGGCCGGCTATGGCTACGGCCATTGCCTATGCTTTGCAAGCGCCTCCCTTGGTTCTTTTCTCTTTAATTACGGTGGGCTTTGCTTCCAATGCTTTGGGAGGAGCCGGAGGACCACTCGCCGTACTATTTGTGGCTATTCTTTCCACAGAAATCGGAAAGGCGGTTTCTAAAGAAACGAAGGTGGATATTCTGGTGACTCCTCTTGTGACGATAGGATCCGGAATGCTGTTCTCCGCTCTTTTGGCACCGCTTATCGGTAAAGCAGCTATACAGGTAGGAAGCCTCATCATGTGGGCGACGGAACTGCAGCCCTTCTTTATGGGAATCCTGGTTTCGGCTCTCGTGGGTATTGCCCTCACCCTTCCGATTTCCTCTGCGGCTATTTGTGCTGCTCTCGGGCTTACCGGTCTTGCAGGAGGTGCTGCTGTGGCAGGCTGCTGTGCGCAGATGGTGGGTTTTGCGGTAATTTCTTTTCAGGAAAATGGAGTATCCGGGCTTGTTTCTCAAGGCTTGGGAACTTCCATGTTGCAGATGGGAAACATCGTAAAAAATCCGAGGATTTGGATTCCTGCGACCTTTGCTTCAATAATTACCGGGCCATTGGCGACCCTGCATTTTCCGGTTTGAAAATAATGGACCTGCGGTGACTTCCGGTATGGGAACCTGCGGACTCGTAGGCCCGATTGGTGTATATACCGGCTGGCTAAAGGCGGTAGAGGAGGGAGGCAAGTCCGCTGTAAGCGCGATGGATTGGATTTCTTTACTGCTTCTCTGCTTTATTCTTCCGGCTGTTTTATCCTTACTTTGTTCCGCCTTTTGCCGGAAAATGGGCTGGATTAAGCCCGGAGATATGAAATTGGCTTCTTAAGAAAGTCCTGAGTGGATGAAACGATTTATTTACGGAGCCATCCCATAATAAAAATCTGATGGCAGACATTTACATTGTAGTTCTGTATGAAGCATTTGCTTGTGTTTTAATTCGGATGAATCAGTATTTGCGTTGTGATTTAAAATAAAGTGGTTTTTGATTGTGACCGAGATGAATTAGCTATAGAACAGGTAGAGGGAGAAAGCAATGAAAACGAGAGAAGAAGCAATACAATTCGGTCTATCCTTTCCGGATAGCTATATAGACCGTCCTTTCCGTACAGCGGATTGGGAGTTGATTCGTTTTCGGGAAAATAAAAAGGCTTTTCTGCTTATCTACGAAAGAAATGGTTTCGTGAACCTGAATGTCAAGGTCCATCCGGAATGGCGGGATTTTTGGAGGAGAGTTTACCCTGCAGTGCAACCTGCATATCACCAGAATAAAGAGCATTGGAACAGCATCATTTTAGACGGAAGTATTCCGGAGGAAGAGCTTCAGAGAATGATTTCGAAAGCTATGCTCTCATTTCCGATTCTCCCACAAAACGAATTTACGAGGCGGTGAAGAAGATTCCCAAAAGGCAGGGTAGCTACTTATGCGGAAGTTGCCGAGATGGCTGGGAATAAAAAGATGTCTCGTGCCGTGGGAAATGCCCTGCACAAGAATCCGGATCCGGAGAATATCCCTTGTTTTCGAGTTGTGAATTCCAAGGGGGAGCTAGCTCCGCCTTTGCCTTTGGGGGGAGAAGATGAGCAGAGGAAACGTCTGGAGGAAGACGGAGTGGAGGTGAAGGACGGAAAGAGTGGATCTAAAGAAGTATGGAATAAAAAAATTAAAAAGTAAAAAGCGGACTCAAAAGAAGTATGGAATGAGAATCAGAAGCTACAAAAAGGGAAAAAGTGGACTTCCGGAAATAGTAAACGGAAAATCAAAGAAGAAGTGGATTTAAAGGAACAGAAAATAGGAAAAAGGAAATAAAAAGTGGACTTTCTAAATTGCTATATGAAAAAGAAATAGGAAAAGTAAACATTGGATTTTTTTCTAAATAAAGAATTGAAATTAAAGAACAGAACTTGTTTTTTTGAATCAATATTCCTTTGATTAAGAGGAGTGTTTTGAGAATTAGATAATTTTTAGCTTGTCGAATGAAAATAATTATTTTCAAACAATCCTTTTTACTTTGCGTGAAAAGATGAAAGAAAGATGTCGGATTTTTTTAGTAGAACAAGAAAAGCGAATCATCCTTCATGTGGATATGGACGCCTTTTTATGCTTCCGTGGAGATGCGAGATAATCCTGATTTGAAAGATAAACCTTTGATTATCGGCGCAAAACCCTACGGAGCGGGGAGTGGTGGCGACTTGCAATTATGAAGCAAGACGCTACGAGTGTGCGTTCCGCCATGAACAGTAAGGAAGCCTTTTCGGCTTTTGCCCTGAAGGCTGTTTTTCTGTACCCGGATTTTTGAAAAAAATATAAGGCGGTGTCAGAGGAGCTCCATGAGATTCTGGAAAGCTATACGAAGCAGGCGGAATATATTGCTCTGGATGAAGGCTATCTGGATTTAACGGAAGTCGCCAAGAATTTTTCCGAAGCGGAAAAAAATCGGACGAGATATTCAAAGGCGGGTAAAGGAAGAGCTGAAGCTGACCTGCTCTGTAGGGATTGCTCTACGGAAAAACAGCGGCAAAGACCGCCAGCGAAGAGAAAAAAAGCCCAATGGCTTTTTTTATGATTCAAAGAAGAGAAGACTATGTAGAGCTTTTTGCGAGACAGAGATGTACGGGCACTTTTTACGGTAGGAGAGAAAACAGCGGAAAAGCTCTATTCCTTTGGGATTTATACCGTGAAAGATTTACAGGAAAAAGAAAAAGGAAGTGCTTCGCCTTTCTAGGAAATCAGGGGAAAATGCTCTTGGAGCTTTCCTACGGCATCGACCATCGGAGGGTAGTGCCCTATCGTCCGGAGGACACCCAAAGCATCAGTAAAGAAATGACTTTTCAGGAGGATGTAACAGACTATTCCTTTTTGGATGATGTTTTGTTTCTTTTTATCCTTTCGAGTAGAGAGTAGGGCGAAGCGCTACGGGCTCTATGCAAGAGGCGTTTCTTTGAAAATCACCTTTTCGGATATGAAAAGCATTACCCGTTCTGCCCTCATTTCCGAAAAGCACGCAAAGTGCATTTTCCTTATATAAAATGCCTCTACCCTCTTGCAGCAGATTCCGAGGCGCAGAGTTCGGCTAATCGGAGAGGATTTTATCATTTGGAGGAAAATGAAGGAAGACAGCTTAGCTTTTGCCGACATTTTCACGGAAGAAAAAGAACGGGAAGAAAAAGGCAATGGAAGAACGCTGGAAGAAGATGGAAGAGCGTTACGGAACTTTGTTTCAGGATCGAAAGGCAATGATTCTTTCCAGAGACAGGGTGTATGATTTGATTGAGGAGATGCGAAAGTGTGGAGTAAAAGATTGATATTTGTGACATTTTACTTTGAGGAGCAGGATGCTTTTTGGTGGATTATCAAGACTACCATTAGGAGAAAGAAGGAGAAGACCATGAAGAGAAAAACCTACACATCCGGGAAATGTATTTCTTGAGGATGTTCTGAAACCATTAAATCTATCTATTACAGAAGCTGCAAGAATGTTGGGAATAAGCAGAAAAGGCACTTTCCGAGTTTGTTCATGAAAAGGTTTCTCTGAGTCCGGAAATGGCGATTCGTATTAGCAGAGCCACCGGAACTTCCGTTGAGAGCTGGATGAATATGCAGCAAAAAGCTTACCATCTGGGAGGCAGAGCAGAATATTGTCAATAATGTTATTGCTTTTTCCGAGTTTGCCTATGGAAAAATACGGTGGCGTTATAGAGGGTAAGTGTATGGGAGAAAGCAGAATTGAAAGGGCAATAGACTATATCTGTTTCTCTTGTCCTTTAGAGTGGAAAATCAGGCGAGAAGCGATTGGGCTTTATGCAAGAGCGTTTCTTTGAAAACCTTTGCGGATATGAAAACCATTACTCGTTCTGCCCTCATTTCCAAAAAGCACCCAAAGATGCATTCCTTATATAAAAATGCCTCTGCCCTCTTGCAGCAGATTCCGGGCGCAGAGTCAGCTAATCGGGGAAGGATTTTATCATTTTGGAAAACGAAGGAAGACAACAGCTTTCCGACATTTTCACGGAAAAAGAAAGGGAAGAAAAGAGATGGAAGAGCGCTGGCGCTGGGCTCGCTACGGCAATATGTTCAGGACAAGAAAGACCGATTCTTTTCGGAGAGAAGTTATATGATTTGACAGAGGATGCGATTTATGGGAGAAAGTAGAATCGAGGGCGGTAGGCACTATCCTAAGCTTTTCAGGAAATGGAGATGGGCATGACCTTTCCTAGTTGCAGTATATAAAAATGCAGGCTGTCGGTGCTAAAGCGGAAGAACAGGAGAAGAAATTATTGCGCTTTCCGCTCTCCTACATGATTACGATGATCATAAGCTTTTTCCATACAGAAAACAAATACGAAGCGCAGAAGTTTCTTTACAGAGGTCTTTCCGAAGAAGAGCGAATTGAAATATGCAGAAATATCAATTCCGTTTCTTTTAGCAAAAATAGAGGAAGGAGTTCCGGAGACTATTGAGGGAAAAATTGTGCGGATGCAGACCGTCTGGAAACGTTGGCGCCATCGGTATTGCTCGATGCTTTTCAATTTAGTGGAAGCCACGGTAGGAGCAAATTCCATCGAGCATTTTTATGACAAGCTTTTACTGGTTTCTAAGGAATTAATACTCAGCCAGCCAAGAAGATGGCAGAAAAGGATAAGCTCATGGAGGGAGTTTCTGAAGGAGTGGGAGGAAATGAATTAAAAGTTGCAAGGCAGATCCTAGGCAGTTGATTTCCTACCGGTTCATCTAAGTTTCTTCCAGTACATAAAATTTATGCGAGAAGGACATAGATTCTGCTTTCATATCAGGAGATGGTATAGAACTGTGGTTTCTAAAGAGACTCGTATTTCTTTCTATTAGGGAGAATTCATTATCCACAATTCATGATCTGGGCTAGAACAAATAGGAAACTTGAAATTACTGCTTGTAAATCCTTTAAAAGCTTGCTGCACATCTGAGGGTTGAAAGTTCAAGCGAGCCAGGATAGAATTTCATCCCAGTCACCTTTCCACACTTGGTAAAATTACTGATAGTTAGAGGTCATATTTCTCCTTTAATTTACGAATAGTATCAATCATCTCCAGTATTCCCTCTTTAAAATCTTTAGCCCCTCTATTACTTTTGCTTCATACATATCTTTGCATAGTTTTCATAATACTCAATATCCACCGCAACTTACAGGCGTCCGTAACCATTTTTGGTAACATAAACAGGCCCACACTCGCAGGCACAGTCTTTCTACCTCTATTTTCAAAGTCTCTCATGGAATAATTTTCATAGACAGTTCCTCTAAATGTGGTTATATTCCAACTCAATTTAGTCTGACACAAATCCTTTATTTGAATTGTCTTTGTTTTGGCCTAGAACTTGTAAATATTGATTATGAGCATAGAATTTTATATGTTTTTCTTTGTAGGGAAATGGATCTTAGATATAGGAGGGAACAAATCATTTGAAAAAATTTCTTGAAGAAAAAATATGCTTTGGCATTCTGATTGGCGGCGTTTTCGAAGTGGTGGCGGTGAGCCTTTGGCTTTACAAAGCATAATCTTTTTTTATCTTTTTCAACTTTAGCTATATCGGAATCTCCTTATCTTTAGGAATTTTTTTCTGCTCGGAAGAAAATATCCCCATGCCCGCCGTGTGGTACAGCTTCTGGTGGGGCTCTATATGCTTGTTTATTTAGGGCTTATCAACCGGGAAAAATATGCAAATTGAGGGATTTTGGTACTACTTGTTCACCGGCGTTTTCGAGGCGGCTACCATTCATTACGCGGTGGCAAAAATCTTCGGACCTCTGATTTTTCGGAAGAGGCTTCTGCGGTTATGCCTGTTGGACTGCCATGGTTTTGGATTTTCTGCCCTATAAGACGAGAGCCCTTCCCCGGAAAAAAATATCGGATGGATTCGTTATCTGACTTTTGCTTTATCTTTCCTCTTTGTTTCCGCTTTGTTTCTTTTTGAAGGTGGGAAACTTGGAAAGGATTATGTTCTGGGCCTTTCTCTTTGGAAATCTTGCTTATTATCTCGTAGGCATAGCGTTGGCCTTTCTTTTCAAGGATAATCGGGCTTTCTGCAAATATATCTGTCCGGTTACCGTATTTCTAAAAGCCTATGAGCTATTTTTTTCACTGGTACGGATTCGTTGTGATGAGAATAAATGCATTTCCTGCGGAAAATGTAAGAAGGTTTGCCCCATGGATGTGGAGATGACGGATAATTCCAGGAAGAGAAAAAAACGGAACAGACTGTATCCTGTGTATGGAATGCGTAAAGGTCTGCCCGAAGGGAGCGCTGTAAGGGAGAAAAAAAGATAGATTAGGTAAGGCAGGAAATATGAAGATTTTTATTGTAGAAGATGAAGAGAATATCGTGAGGCTGTTAAAAGATGAGCTTATGCAGTGGGGCTACACGGTAGAATCCGTAAAGGATTTTCAAAGAGTGAGCGATGAAGTGGAAGAAGGAAATCCTGAACTGATTCTTATGGATATCAGTTTACCCTGTTATAACGGATTTTATTGGACGGAAAAAAATCCGTAAATTTTTCTCATGTTCCCATCCTCTTTCTTTCGTCTCACAGCGAGTCCATGGACATGGTGCAGGCCATGCAATTCGGGGCGGATGACTATATCGTAAAGCCCATTGATTTATATGTGACAAGGGCGAAGATTCAGGCATTGCTTCGGAGAACCTACGAATATACTGCGGTGCAGGACAATCTTTCCTTTTCAAGGCTTGCAGCTGGACTTAGCAAAGGCGGCTCTCCTGGGAGAAGGTTTTCGTATTGACTTAACAAAGACGGAACTGCTCATCTTGGAGTGCTTATTCTTAGCAAAGGCGGAATTTCAAAAAGAGGAAATCATGAACCATTGCTGGCAGGGAGAGGATTTTCTGGATGATAACACCCTTTCCGTCAATATCACGAGGCTCCGAAAAAAGCTTTCTGCCGTGGGCTTAGAGGATTTGATTCAAACCAAGAAAGGGATCGGGTATTTTTTAGCTATAGAAAAGTAATGATATAGAAATAGTGTTGTAGTACAAGAAAATGCTATTTACGAAAGTACTATAAAAACAGGCTGTTATATAGAAAAAAATCGCTATTCAGAAATACCACTACTTTGAAAAAGTTGCCATTGGAAAAAGAAACTATAAAAAAAGGAGACAGCAAAAACATGATGCAAATCAAAAAGCAGATCCAAGCTTATCTTCAAACAAAATATGAGCTCCTCGGTTTTTTTCCTGCTTTTGCTGTCCCTTTTTCGGAGGGATTTTTCTTTGGGCATCTGCCCCGGAGTTATTTTGTTTTAGGGGCGGAGCTGAGCGGCTTTTTGCTCTTTGTCTATCTTGTCCTTGGCTACTTTTTCCTTTGTCCGGAAGGAAAGCCTGGAAAAAGCCTTGGAACGGCTGGAAATGGAGAAAAAAAGGAAGAAGAACGCAGGCGGATAGAGGAAAAAGGGAGCTTTCGAGTATTTTTTCTTCTCTGGGTACATCAGATTAAAACGCCGATTACCGTGTCGAAGCTCCTTCTTCGAAAAACGGAGAGTGAGTATAAAAAAAGAAGCTCGAAGAGCAAATGTTCTATATCGAAGAGTACAGCAACATGGCGATGAACTATTTGAAAATGCAGAACCGTTCCGCCGATATGGATATTCATCCGGTGGATTTGGAAGCTTGTTTAAAAACGTTTATTTAAAAAAAGTACGCTCCCATTTTTTTATTGAAAAACAACTGTCTCTCCACTATGAGGGACTAAGTGCTGCGAGTAGCGGAGAAAAGGCGGAAGTGATTAGCGATGAAAAAAATGGCTTTCGATTCTCTTAGAGCAGCTTCTTTCCAATGCTCTAAAGTATACGAAAAGAAGGCAGTATTACCTTCTCTTTTGACTGGGAAAAACTCCTCCCTTCGGATACAGGATACGGGTATCGGAATTCCCTCTTCCGACTTAAAAGAAAATCTTTGACCTGGGCTATTCCGGCTTTAACGGCAGAGCCACGGAGAAGTCCAGTGGACTGGGACTCTATATGGTGCAAAAAGATTGCCGGATTTTTGCAGATTTCCGTATCGGTAGACTCTACCATGGCAGTGGGAAGCTGCTTTACGTTGCGTTTTCCAAGCTGATGATAGGAATGTACTTTTTCTATCTTTAATGGAGAGCTAGAACTCACTATTCTTTGCCAATTAAAAGCCGCTTCCTCTTTCAATCTTACAATTCTGTAAGTTTCCCACCTTTTTTTGTCATCTTAAATAAAGGCACAAATCGGATATTCGTTTTATACTTCTTCTTGTTTCAAGGCTTCCTGAAAAGGAAAGGAAGCTAGGCAGTAGAAGGGAGTTTAAAAACGAATGTCCATTTTAGAATGTAAAAACATCAAGAAAGTCTATCAGACCAAGAATCTTAGCACGGAAGCCCTTCGGGATGTGAATTTCTCCGTGGAAAAGGGGAGTTTATCTCGATCATGGGAGAGTCCGGTGCAGGAAAGACTACCCTCTTAAATATCCTTGCCACCCTGGACAGCCCCAGCTCCGGCGTTCTTTTATTAAACGGAAAGGACATGGGGAATCTCAAGAAAGAAGAAGTTTCCGCTTTTTCGAAGAAGAGAGCTCGGATTTGTCTTTCAGGACTTTAATCTTTTGGATCAGTTTAATAACCGGGATAATATTTTTCCTTCCCCTTGTTTTATCGGAAGAGACAGAAAGCCTGATGCAGGAGCGCCTAGCGAAAATACAGGGGATTCTGGGAATAGAGGAACTCTTGAGAAGTATCCCTATGAGATATCAGGTGGACAAAAACAGCGTATCGCCATTGCCAGAGCCATCATAACGAACCCTCTCTCCTTCTTGCGGATGAGCCCACAGGCGCTTTTGGATTCCGCCTCTTCAGAGATGATTTTACAGCTCTTCCATAAGATTCATGCAGAAGGACAGACCATTTTAATGGTAACCCATTCTCTTCGGGCGGCATCTTATGCCGATAGAGTTTTATTTATCAAAGACGGCGTGGTTTTTCATGAGATTTATCGGGGAAATGAGGAGGAGCAGCGAGATTTTTATGGAGCGTATCTCCGAGGCACAACTTGTACTTAGCAAGAAGCAGAGCGCGCTTCGCCCGGAAAGTCCTTATGAGAGGCAAAGGGAGGTAGCGCAAAAAGATGCTTTCACAGAGAGTAAAGGAAGGGAGGTTTAGGCATGAGTTTTTTTATGGCAAGACGCTTCGCCTTGAAAAACCTGCTGGCGAATCGGCTTTTAGAAATACCCTTTGTACTCTCTTCCGGGATTATGGGAATGCTTTTTCTTTATCATGGCTTCCTTACTGGGAAATCATTATGTTGAAACCCGTCATAGGGACTTTGCCCCTTTTTATCCAAGTCGGTACGATTCTTCTTTGCATTTTTCACCTTTGTTTTTTTATCCAGTATGCAGTCAACTTCATGCTGAAGAAACGAAATAAGGAGTTTGCCCTTTATGGCATTTTTTGGGCTTGGAGAAGAAGCATATCCGAAAGATTATTGCCATTGAATTTTTTTCTTCCTCTTTGCCTTTATCTTCGTACTGAGCATTGTGGGGGGATATCTTTTTGGACAAATGGTCTTTCTCATGCTGAATTTCATCATGAAAGATGTGTCGGGGAGGCTGATGGACTTTCCCTTTAGTTTTTCCGCCCTGTTCTATACCACGGTTTTGCTCTTTGTCCTCTATCTTTTCACCTTGCTCCGCAGCAGTTTTCGGATTTCCTTTTTCTACCCCGATGGAGCTTTTTACAAAAAGGACATGAGGGGGAGGGTGAACCGAAGTCGAGAGTGCTTCTGTCTCTCATCGGCTTCCTGTTCCTCGGCATCGGCTACAGGGATTGCGCTCTTTATCCAAGGTTTACTGTCTTCCTTTAATTACTTTTTCCTTGCAGTACTGGCGGTAATTTTTGCGACCTATCTTTTGTATATTTCCTTTTCCGTGCTGATTTTGAAAATGGAGAAAAAGCGCCCTTCTTACTACAAGCCGGAGAAGTTCTTAAGCATCAGCGGACTTCTCTATCGTATCAAGGGAAATGCGGTTTCCCTTGCGAGTATCTCCATCTTAAGTACAGGAGTGATTTTGAGCCTTGCCACCACCATTTGCATGTATGTAAATATTCAGAATAAGGGAAACAGTTTATTTTCCAGAGAATACAGTATGGAGCTTTCTCCATTTTTCCTATCCGGAAAAGGAAGGGAAGACGTAAAGCAGTCTTTAAACCAAATGGTGCTGGAAAGCGTGAATTCGCCCACTGAGGTAGAGGGTTTATATAGCATGGCAACGCTTGCTACCGCGGGTTATGTGGAGGACGGTCAAATCCTGCCTATCCAAAAGCAAGAGAACATGGTGAATGCTAAAGACCCCAATATGATTATCCTTTATGATTTAGCCGGCTACAATGCCCGTTTTCAAAAGCACATTACTTTAGGAGAAAATGAAATTCTGCTCTGCAACAATAGAAATACGCCGAAGGAGCCGGGAAGTTTGAAAATCGGAGACCGGGTGTTTCAGGTGAGCTCTATTGAAAATATCTTGCCGGTGGACATGGTGGCTTTAGGAAGCTACGGCATTGTGGTGAGGGATCTTGCTACGATGCAGTATATAGAAAAATATTTACAGCCGGAGGAGCATCGCAGTGAATCCACTGCCATCGAATTTAGCACCCATTGGAATCTGAAAGGGATTTCCGGGGAGGCATATCAGCCGAAGTACAGTGCCTTAGAGAAACAGCTGAAGGCGTTTACGGAAAAAAATTTCAAGGGAAACGCTAGGTATTCTGTAGAAAATAAGGGCGAATACCTGCAATCGCAATATGAAGTGAACGGCGGATTTTTATTCTTAGGGGTGCTGATCGGCATCATTTTCCTGACAGGCACGGTATTAATCAGCTACTACAAGCAAATCAGCGAAGGCTATGAAGACAGAGAAAAGATGCAAATCATGAAGAAGCTGGGGCTTTCCGACCGTTTGATTCAGAAGACAGGGTCCTCTCAGATTCTATGGCTGTTCTTCGGTCCCTTAGCAGTAGCAACCCTGCACTGCCTCGTAGCCTCCAAGATTGTTTTCAGACTGCTGGGACTTTTCGGAGTAGGAAGCCTGACCCTTTATGCCGGCTGTTTGTCCGCGGTACTTCTTGTCTTCGCGCTGGTTTATCTTGTGATTTTCCGGCTGACCAAGAAAGCCTACACGCGGATCGTAGAATAAGAAATATTCTTTACGGAGAGAGTGAATTGTGGAAAAAACATACTATTTATGGAGAGAACGTTCGGGTTGTGAAATGAGAAAATCCTCTTAAAGTGCGTTTGGTTTTGGAACAGGGAAAGTGAGGAAAAAAACGATGAAAATAATAGGGAAACTTTTGAAACTTGCAGGAAAAAAATTGTTCTTACGCTGCTAGCCTTTCTGTTTGTCTGTATTTTGCTTTTATTTTTGGAAAAATAAAGTTCGAGGAATTGCAGGCTCACCGCGAAATCAAAGAGGTTCAGGCGGAAATGAAGCCCCTCTCCGCAGAGTATATACCGGAGAATATTTCCATCCTTTCGATTGGGGAGGCTGCCCATGGCTGTAAAGAAATGCAGGAGCTGAAGCTGTCTGTTTTCAAGGAAATGGTGGAGAAACGGGGCTTTACGGCGTTTGCTCTGGAAGCGGACTATGGGGAGTGTGCGGAAATTAACCGCTATGTTCAAGGGGGAGAAGGAAGCGCGGAGGAAATGGTACAGAAGTTTGCCTTTCCCATTTACCATACTAAAGAAATGGCAGAGCTCATTTCCTGGATGCGGGAGTGGAATGAAAGTGCTCCGGAAGAGAAGAAGGTGCGCTTCTACGGCTTTGATATGCAGGATCCGGAGGGAAGCTATGCCTTTTTAAAGGAATACAGCTTGTCTCACAAGCTGACGAACGAAGAGGAGTTTGAAAAAAATCTGGACTGCATTAAGGATGAGAATTTCAGCTTAAACGAAAAGAATGCCGGAGAAGTGATTGCCTTTTTGGACAGCTTAAAGGAAAAGGCGGAGAAGAGTCCGGAAGAGGTGCAGAAGGAGACGGGAAACACAGCGGATGAGCAGGAGGGTACAGATAAACAAGCGTTTAAGGAGAATCTAGACTTTCTGATGGAGTTAAATACCGTCCGACAAGCCGCGGAAACTTGGCTTTCCAAAGAGAATTCCTCTGTCCTTCGGGACCGGGATATGGAAGAAAATGTGAAGAAAAATCCTGGAAATGGAGCAAAAAAATCGGTTCCGGAAAGCTCGTTATTTCTGCTCATGACGGACACATTCAGAAGGAAAATCCAATTTATAACAGCATGGGTGTGCTTTTGACTAAAGACTTCGGGGAAGCCTACTATGCCATCGGAACGGATGTCTGGAAGGTAACAGACAATATCAAGGTGCTTGGGGAAGCGAAGAGAACGGTGCAGAGCTTTGTTTCCGTAGACCCTTTGGCGGCACAGGCAAGATTTGCAAAAGGGAAAGCAATATGCCTTGTATTTTTTTCCAGCATTACAGACGAGAAAAAGCCAAGTCTATCAGCTGATTCATACGCCGATGGAAATGTTGCAACTGGGAGAGGGCTACTCTTTCCTTCTGCGATTTTTTGCCGAATTCTTATCGGGTGAAGGGGATCCCGTTCAGCGCTACGACAGCATGATTTATCTTTATGAAGGGAATCCGATAGAGATTTTTGGAGAAGAAATAGTAACCGACGAGACAGAGTATTTTTTGTAAAAATAAAAACAAGGCGGAGGCATCCTGCTAAGTAAAAATGCAATATCGTAATATGCAAAAGTATGTTATTGCATAATACGATATTGCATTTTATAATGTTCCTGACAAGTATCATGAGTATGCGCGATATCCCGTTTTCAGGAGGTGATTTTATGCGCTTTATAGGAAGAGCATTTGAATTAAAGGAATTAGAAGAAGAATACGAGAAAGGCACTTTTGCTTTATCGGTTATTTACGGGAGAAGACGAGTAGGGAAAACTTACCTGATTAAAGAATTTTTAAAAAGAAAAAAAGGCTATTATTTTGTGGCATTGGAATCCAATGCACTTATTAACCTAAGTCTTTTGTCACAAGCCATCTATGAAGCTTGCGGGAATCTAAAGGGTCTTCCGGATTTTCAGGATTTTGAGGCAGCTCTCCGTTATTTGTTTGCCTACGCGGAAGAGCACAGAATCGTTTTTGTCATCGATGAGTATCCCTATTTAGCCCAAAGTGCAGAGCATATTTCCTCCCTGCTGCAAAAGTTGATCGATGAGTATAGGGATAGGAGTAAGCTCTTCCTGATTTTGTGCGGCTCTTCCATGAGCTTCATGGAAAAATCAGGTACTGGGATACAAAAAGTCCGCTTTATGGACGACGGACAAGCCAGTTAAAGCTTCAGCCCTTTGGCTATTTGGAAGCGGCAGAATTTGTCGCTTCTTATAGTTATAGAGATAAGGCGATTGTCTATGGCATTACCGGGGGAATTGCGGAATACCTAAGCTTCTTTGATGAAAATGTGGATTTAAAAAGCAATATTATTCGTAATTTCCTGAAACCCGGCGGAAGATTATTCGAAGAGCCCGATAATCTCTTAAAGCAAGAGCTGAGACAACCCAAGCTTTACAATGATATTCTTTTGTAATTTCGGCAGGGGCAAGCAAACTAAATGAAATTGCAACAAAATTAAATATGCAAAGCGGGGGACTCAGTCATTATCTGAATTCCTTTATTGGAGCTTGGAATCATTGAGAAGAAAAACACCGGTTTTAGACCGTAAAAGTAAGCGTCCTATTTATCGAATCAAGGATACGATGTTTCGCTTTTTGGTACTGTTTCGTACAGAAAAAAATTTGAACTTGCTCAATATGGATTTGGGAGAACTTGTATACGAGAAGCAGATTGAACCAAAACTTAATGAATATATGGGGGCTGTATTTGAGCAGATTGTTATAGAATATTTTGAACAAAGACTGCGAAAAGGAGAGTTGGACTTCCTACCGGAAGATTATGGAAACTGGTGGGGAACGGACAAAAATCAGAAAGAAGGAATCCGAAATTGATTTACTTGCTTTTTGATGGAAAGGACCGTTATTTATTTGCCGAGGTAAAGTGGAGAAATCAAAAAATAGATGTGGCGATTTACCAAGAATTATTGGAAAAGGCAAAGCCATTTCCTGCGGAGAATAAAAGCTATTGGCTGGTAAGCCTTTCCGGATTTGAAGACTTTCCTGTTGAGAAAAAAACGGAGCGAATCACGTTAGAGCAAATTTATGAGATAAAATATTTTTGACGTACGCAATAAAGTACGGTATAATGAGGCATAGAAAAGCTTATGAAAATGCAATACAGAAGGAAGATAAGAAGATAAGGAGATACGCAATGACTTCAATCAGTATTACTAAGGTAAGAGCAAACCTGTATCAGACGGTTTCAGAGGTAAATGAATCTTCTCAGCCAATCACGATTACCAACAATAGAGGGAAAAATGCGGTATTAGTCGGTGAAGAGGACTGGAAGGCCATTCAGGAAACTTTGTACTTGAATAGTATTCCGGGTATGAGCCAAAAGTATTTTGGCGTCAAAGAAAGAAGATTTATCGGAATGTACAAGTTATGATCCGAATGAGGAGTGGTAATGTATTTGATAAAGTTCAGTAAAAAAATGCAGATAAGGACAAAAAAACTCCTTAAGAGTGCAGGTCTGGAGAAAAAGCAAAGCTTTTACTTGATATCATTGCAGAAGATCCATTTAAAACTCCCCCACTTTACGAGAGTTTGGTGGGGAATTTAAGCGGATTTTTATTCCAGAAGAATTAATATTCAGCATAGATTAGTCTATACAGTATACGCGGAACAAATCACGGAAAATAATGTGTCTTATGAGGGCATTGTACAGGTTGCTCGGATGTGGACGCATTATGAAGGATTAAATAATTGAATATTGCTTTGCATAAAAAATCAATCAGCTTTAAAGGAACAAGAAATTTCCTATCGCTCATCTATTAAAAATGAATAGGAGAAATCATGAAACAATCTTTTAGAAGAAAAAAACAGACATTAGCGATGGAAGGCTTAGCGGCAGGAAAGAACTGTGGACAGCTGGTGCTACTTGCATACAAAGAGGAATTAAATCTGCCCGAGGAGCTTCTGCTTTCTCTCTCAGCCGGTCTTATTGAGGGATTGGGGACTTTAGAGGAAGCTGCGGCGCACTTATTGGAGCAAATTTGGTTTTAGCTATGAAAAAAATAAGGGAAATCCAATGGTGCAGGTGGAGGCCGCCCATCTTTTTCAGGACTTTGTTGAGCGTTGCGGAGCCAGCATTTGCAAAGATTTAAGAGGGATAGGCAAAGAAAAGCCTCTTTGCAGCTGTGAAGATTGCATCAAAGAGGCGATTGCTTTGCTGTATTAGAAACTTGCAGAAGTCAATGAATCTTTTCCTCCACCTCTTGATAAGGATAAGCCTTACGGAGTGCCTGATAGCAGGGACAGTCCTCTTCGTGGTCATTAATAACACCTGAGGCTTGTAAAAAGAATAGACAATGACGGGGCCGGTATACTGAAAACCCCGTTTTTTTAAGTCCTTACTGATTGTCTCGGAAAGAGCGTTTTTGGCCGGCATTTCCCCTTTTTCATGCCCTTGATAACAAAGACTTTTCCCACCGGAAAAGCTCCAAAGGTAAGCATCAAAGCTTCCCTTTTCTTTTTGCAGGGCTAAAAATGCCTTGGCGTTTTGCACCATGGCTCTGATTTTTTTCGCTCCGACTTAATCATATTTTTCCGTATGTATGATTCTTGCGATATCTTCTTCCGTGAATGCTGCGACCTTTTCCGGGGAAAAAAATCGGAAAAACAGCTTCGAAGAGTTTCTCTTTTTCGAAGAATCAATGCCCAGCTAAGACCGGCCTGCATGGATTCCAAAAGTAAGTATTCAAAGAGCTTTTGATCCTCATGGGTGGGCACGCCCCATTCTTTGTCGTGGTAGGATATCATTTCAGCACTGCTGTTTTTTTCCATTGACAAGCTCATAACGCCTCCTTTTTTTCGAAGTATTATAGCAGAATCTCGCTAGAGTTGATAAGAAACAATTCGTGTAGTATAATGTACTACACATTAAGTTTGTATATTCTTTTTCTGAAATAGCACAGCAAAGAATTTTTTTGAAATAGAGGTAAAAATCATGGCATTTTCAATTCGAATGAATGAGGAGGAAAAAGCACTTGCAGAAAAGCTATGCTAAGCTTCATGCAATGTCTTTGGGAGAGGCTTTTAAGAAGGCTTTATTTGAACGCATTGAAGAGGAGTATGATATCAGTCTTGCCAATGAAGCCTTTCAGGAGTATAAGAATGATGGCTGTAAGTCCAGACCCATTGAGGAGCTTTGGAAGGAATTGAATCTATGAGCTACCATGTAGAAACAACCGCTCGATTTGATAAGGAATTCAAAAAAAGCTGGATAAATACACGCAGCAGATGATCAAATCCTGGATTGGAAAAAAATTTGCAAAAATTGTGAAAAATCCGAGAACACATGGCAAGGGACTAATTGCCTACAAGATGTCGCAGGCTTCGCCTACGCCACTTGTTAAGAATGAAAATGGGCAATGGAGGTATAGAATCGGAGAGTGTCGTTTACTTTGTCTTATACAAGATGAGGAGCTGATTATCCTTGCATTAACTGTCGGACACAGAAGAGATATCTAAAGTTCTTAGGGAAATATATGGCTATTTTTAGGTGGAGTAAGGGGAAAAATGCGGGTAAGCAAAAAAACTAAGTAACAATGCTACATGGATAAATATTGACGCAGACGAAATCACAGAGAAGTCGAAAATCTATGAGGACTACGATATTGATCCCAAAAATCATAGAGTATGCTTTGGATGAAAAATGAGCATGCACATATGGACTATGACAGAGAGGACGGAACCGTAACCTTTATTTACAGTGTTCTCGAGTCAAAAAGACAAGGAATATTACGAAACGGTTCCCGCTAACTTTTATTGTGCAGAAAAATCGTTTGCTGACGATCAGTAATGAGGATAATGACTATATCATTCAGAAAATGTGTGATTATGTAGACGGGCAGGAGGAACTCTCTATTTATACCCTGCTTTTTGCCGGTCTGGAAATGATTTCCAATGCCTATTACCCTGTAATTGAGCGACTGGATAAGCAAAAGGACGAGATTAATCATTTGCTTCGAAAGAAAACCACAAAGAGAAATCTTTACGCTCTTTCTGATTTGGAGGTAGGGATGATTTATTTAAAGTCTGCGGCGACACAAAATCGGCTTCTTCTCGAGCATATACAGGCCCATGCAATTTACCGAAGCTTTACGGAGGTGGAAACAGCACAGTTTGATGATGCCATGGTGGAGGCCAGACAGTTGGTTTCCATGACAGACTTACTCTCTACCGTTGTTCGTCAGCTTTTTGGATTCCTATAACAATATTTTTAAATAATGACTTAAATAACAACCTGAGTACTCTGACTATTTTTTTGAAATTTTACTTAGTGTGCTGGCGGTCATTACAGGCTTCTTCGGGATGAATGTACCACTCCCTCTTATGAATGATAGAAAGGCTTGGATGCTGATTTGTGCGGTGAGTGCACTCATTTGGATTGCTTTAACCTGGATTATGAGGTGGATTATTAAACGAAGATGAAGGAAAGGATTTAAAGATAAGGAAGATTAAAAAGAGTATCTCCCTGTCTTTTCTAGGGAGGAGACCGAAATTACAAAAAGAGCAAATAATCAAAAAGGGATTCATGAAAGAAATCATGAATCCCTTTTTGGCAGCCTGTTGTTGCTTGAGCTTTACACAGAATTATTTACAGTCTCGATAGGTTCTTTCCCTTATTTTCTATAGAATCAATACGGACTCTCCGGGTTATCCACCTCAATCCGTTCCTTTACTTCTTCCGGTTTATTGACTTCATTCACGTCATCTATTTCGGATACTCTTTCGGACACTCCTGCATCTTCATCCTCTTTGGAGGCGTATGAATTTCTGCCGTCCATATCCCGAAGGTGGAACTGTCGGATTTGTTCCTGTAATTTTTCTGCCTGACTGTTCAACTCGGTACTTGCGTCAGCACTTTTCGGATGCAGTAGCACTGTTCTTTTGTACAACACTGGAGATTTGTTCAATACCGCTTGTAACCTGTGCAACAGCCTGCGCCTGGTCTTCGGAAGCGCTTGCAATCTCATTGATCAAAGTGCTTAATTCCGTCTGTCCCTCTACAACCTGATGTAGGGACTGGGCCGTGTTATCTGCAAGGCTGCTTCCCTGTTCTACCGCTCTTACAGTTTCATCAATCAGGACCGTGGTGTTTTTAGCTGCTTCTGCAGACTTTTGTGCCAGATTTCGAACTTCATCCGCTACAACGGCAAAGCCTCTTCCGGCTGCACCTGCGCGGGCTGCTTCGATAGCTGCATTCAGTGCCAGAATATTGGTCTGGAAGGCAATGTCATCAATGGTTTTGATAATCTTACTGATTTCAGCGGATTTCTCATTGATATGGCTCATCGCCTCTTTCATTTCCTGCATCTGTCCGTCGCTCTTTAACATTTCTTCTTTTCCGACCTTGGCTTTTTCATTGGCCTTTATGGCGTTGTCGGCATTCTGCTTTACGCGTACGGAAATATCATTGATGGTGGAGGACAGCTCTTCAATACTGCTGGCTTGCTCGGTAGAGCCCTGCGTCAGGTTCTGTGCACCGCTGTCTACATTTCTTGCAGACTGGGAAACACGCTCGGAGGAGAGACGAATATTTCCGATAAGGTCGGTTAATTTCGTTGTTAAGTCAAGGAGAGCATCTTTCACCTTGGCAAATTCTCCTGCATAATTGTTTTTCAGCTCTATATCGAGATTTCCGTTTTTGATTTCGTTCAGACTATCGGTAATTTCTTGGATATAAAGCTTATAGTCCTTCAACTGGGCAACCAATTGCGTAAGACCCTTTGCCAGTGCTCCGGTTTCATTTCTGCTCTTTACGGTAATCTCTTCGTCTAAAGAGCCTTCTGCCAGTCTTCTTACGGACTTGGTAAGGGAAAGGATGGGTTTTTGCCTGTTTGGTTCCGACTATGAAGGAGAGAACAAACATGATGATGAGATATATGGCTATGAAGAAGCCGAGAGTACTCTTTAACATCTCCATGGCGCCGTAAATATCCTCATGGCTTGGGGTGACTACAATTTTCCAACCATTACTCAGTGTTTCAAAGCCGAGTAACACCGCTTTTTTTACTTCTTCCTCCATTCACATAACCATTTTTTTATTGGAGATAATCTGCGCAAGGTCGTTTTTTTGTATTTTTCCATCCAGGATATCCCCGAAGTTCTCACCGTTTGTGAAAATCCGGATGATAGAGAATTTTTCCTTCTTCATTTAATAAAAAGGTATCTCCGACGTGGAATTTATGGTGTGTTGTAAACAATTGATTCAGATAATCAAAGTCAAAAATCCACACCGATGACCGCAAAGCCCTCCCCGCTCTTTAAATAAAACCGGACAAACATAGGAAAATCATGGTTACATTGATATTGGCATTGTAGTAAGGTTCCATCCAAGTGGACTTTTTATTTTTTTCAGAGGAGTGTAGAACCAACCGACATGCTCCGTATCAGAGGGATCATAGGCGGAAAGATCCGTCGGAGTTACCGCTTCCATTTTTCCATCTTTGTTCGCATCGGTATAAAAAGGTACCGGAAGTACCATAAGTAAGACTCGGGTCATAACGGATATAAGAGGCTACCAGCCCCGGAATATCCTTTTGTGGAAGAGATGACCACTTCATTCATCTGCTTTTTCATATTCGGCAAAGTAAGACTTGTCTCTTGCCAGAATTTTTTTCTTCATCCGTCATCATACTACAGGTATTGGCAAGCAGGTCAACCTGAGATTGAACCAGCTCCAGAATACCATCTACGGATTCCGCAGTTTGGGAAGCACCTTCAGGCATCAATTTATTTCCGTCACTGACACTGAGAGTGTCCATATAGAAAACTAGTGTTCCGCCCATCAAGGAAAAACGCAATGATGATAGGCATCAGCATGCAAATCATTAAGGTCGTCCGAATCGATTTCATAATCACCCTCCTATGCGATATCTACTAGAGATTATCGGAGAAATGTATTAGTTCATAATCTATATCGGACATTTTTTTGCAAAAAGCGGATGATGGGAATCGAACCCACGTTTTCAGCTTTGGGAAGCTGACATTCTACCATTGAATCACACCCGCAAAATAACTATTTAATTAACACTATTTTTACAATAAGAAATTTACTTTTTACAGTATCTTTTCTTAAATCTTTTATCCTATTTTTTTGTATCTTTTTTTCGAAACTTTTTTTCAAATCACTTTTCCATGATTTTTTTATTTTTTTCTTTCTAAAAAAAGCAAAATAAAAATATAGAAATCTTCTTATTTTTTGGGAGAATGATACCGATATAACAAAGAGTCTAATTTTCAAGAATAGTATTAAGGAGAAGGAGATATGGGAAAAGTACAGGGAAGTACGGTTATTTCAAATGATTCTGATCTGAATCTAAATCATCTTCAAAAAAAGAAAAATAAAATAACCGGAAAAGCCATGAATCTGTCGTTGAAGCTACCTCTCATTCTTGGCTTTGTTTCTGCAATTGTCATTTTATGTATGAATGTAGGGCTTATCCGCACAATGAGAATTGCTTTTGAAAAGTCCCTGAATAAAAAAATATGGAAGATAAGGCACAGGCCTCCGGAGATGAACTTTCTTCGCTGATTTCAGAGATGGATGCGATTGCTTCCATTATTTATAACGGCATAAGTACTGTGGAGGATACCTCGGAAACACAGTGGTCGATAGAGAATATTAAACAGGAAAAGCAGCATGTTACCCCGATGGAGAAGATGGACTTCCGCCCCGTATTGTGGATAAAGAGCTGAATATGGCGCAGTACAACAGTGAGTCGGTGTTGATTGATTCCTTAAATGCTTTAATTGCATCCAATGAAAAATATCGCAGGCGCCGGTGCATTTTTTGAACCGGGAGCTTTTGTGGATGTAAATTGGGACTATGCACCGTATCTCAATAGAGAAGGATATAAGGCCAAGAAACTGATTAACTTTTCCTATGACTACTATAAGGAAAAAAAGAGTATTATGAAAAAGGCTAAAGAAACACAGAAAACGGTGATTACCGATGTTTATGAAGATTTGTTGAATGGAGAAAAAATCATCAGCATTTCCAGACCGATGGTTTTTAAGGGTAAATTTATCGGTGTTGTTTTCTTGGATGTGGATGTCAATATCTTTTCTTCCATTCAGCAGGCGGACAGTCGATTTCCAAGTCTTTTTACCAACATTTTGGATGAACATGGAGATGTGATTTACAGTCAGGACAAGGATATCATCGGTAAGCCGATTATAGAAGAAAAAAACAGAGAATGAAGCGAAGAAGATAAGTGCAAAATTACAGGAAGGAAAGCTCTTCAGTCTGATGGAAAAAGAATCAGGATTCTGTGAAAAAGAGAGTCTATTATTTTCCGACGGAAATTATGGGGAATACTTGGTGGATTATGCTTTCTGTAAAGAATCGGGAGTTTATGGCACCTATTTATGCTGTGATTATCCTCAGCTTTTTCCTTGCTGCCGCAGCAGTATTTACCATGGTACTTGTATTGTTTACGCTCATTAAGAAGTCCTTAAGACCTTTGGAAAAGATAGCAAAGGTAGGTGGCAAGGTCGCAAGAGGGGACTTTAGTGAAGAAATAACCTATTTAAAGGATGATGAAATCGGACAGATTGGAAATGGATTCCAAGAGGTTATGAACCGGATCAAAGAAATTACCGCAGACCTGCAGGAGAAACTGGAAGAGCTGGCCAAAGGAAATTTCCGTGTGAATCTCGAGGAGGAAGAGAAGTATCAGGGGGAATATCATCCTCTGATTGATTCCTTACGTTCCATCCGTGCTGATTTAAATGCAACCATTTTAGAAATTCAAAAGTCCGCATCGGAGGTCAGCAGTTCTTCGGATCAGGTTTCGAGCGGAGCACAATCCTTGTCTCAGGGCGCAACCGAGCAGGCATCCTCTGTACAGGAGCTTTCTGCAAGTATGAGTGACATTGACCAATCCATTAAGATTACGACGAAAAAGGCGGAAGAGGCAAAGGGCTTAAGCGAACAGACAGGCTCTGCCGTTACACTTAGTAATCAAAAAAATGGAAGAAATGTCCAAGGCTATGGAAGAAATTACGGAGAAGTCCAGTGAAATCGGAAAGATTATCAAGACCATAGATGATATTGCCTTCCAGACCAATATCTTGTCTTTGAATGCAGCGATTGAGGCGGCACGTGCGGGAGAAGCGGGAAAGGGCTTTGCGGTTGTTGCGGACGAGGTAGGAAATCTGGCACAAAAATCCGCAAAGGCGGCTCAAAAATACCGGAGTTCTTATAGAGGAGACGAAGGAAGCTGTAGAGCGTGGAGCAAGAATTACCAGAGAAACAGGGGAATCCCTTTCGGATGTGGTGAAGAGAGTCGGAAAGATTAAAGCTATGATTTCCGATATTACAAAGGAGACTCTTCGCGAGTCCGAGGGTATGAGCCAGCTGACAATCGGAATGGATCAGATTTCCGCTGTAGTACAGAATAACTCCGCAACTGCAGAAGAAAGTGCGGCAGCAGCAGAAGAATTATCGGGACAGGCCGGCATTCTGGATGATTTGGTGTCCAAGTTTAAACTGCAAGAAGAAAAATAAAATACAAAGAAGGATGAATATAGAATAGAAATAAATCAGCTTGTAGGATTGACTTCTCTTTCTGTAAAATTATAATGGATTTCGGAATTTATTAAGAACTTAAATCAGAAAGAGGTGTTATGATGAATACTACAACAATTATGATTATTGTAGCTGTTGTAATAGTATGGGCTGTGGCCTTTTACCGTGATGCTTTCTCTTACAAAGAAGAGGGATGCAGGAGAGCAGAAGTTTATAGAGGAAAACAGAGATAAGGCGCTTCTGCACTTATATTGTAAGCAGATTAAGGTAGATGGAAACAGCCTTGCGAATCTGTCCTTTACCACAGGAAAGAATCTGCAAACCATAGTGGCTTTAAGTGGAGGACAACATACCATTGAAGGTGTATTTGAGACCACTGAAAGCATTGGGGCTAAAACAAGAAATATTAAGACGGAGAACATGAGCTTTGATGTTTCTTTGGATGCCGGACACAGTTATTCCGCAGCGATGTATTTCTATTCAGCGGAAGAAAGAAGCAGTTACTATAAGGGAGAAGTCGGAAAAGCAGTCGTGGAAGTTCCCCTCTCTTTCTCCGTAGGAAGCGATTTTGTAAAGGCTTATATCATCGTTTATCAGGAGAACTGATTTTGTAGACGGAAAGGGCAGTGATTTATTGAAAATACTTAAAATATTTGTACTTCTTTGCTTTATAAGTCTTTGTACTGCGTGTAGTAGTGGGACGAAGTTAAAGTATTCCAATCTTGTGGATCGGGAAACAAGAGATAGGGTAGAGGGTGCATTAAAGAGAGCAGGACTTAAAGAAGAAAAGATTCAATCTTTCTTTTCGGCAGTGGACGAATACAACAATGCTGTCGGAAAAGAAAATCTTGTTCAGAAGATGACCACAATCGATTCAGGATTTCCGAGTTTTGATTCGGATAAGCTCGTGGATCATTGGTTGGACAAGGGAGGCTATGTCGGACGGAATTGCAGAATCACCTCTTTTTCTTTGATGGGAGATTTCATCAAGGTAGGGAATCCCGTTCCGGGAGACACCACTATGCTTTTCTCGGATTTTGACGCTATCTCGGCAAAACAAATCTTTAGCGGAGAGGAAAAGAAGAACTACGATACTCTATTTTCCTATATAGATGTGGAAGATACACATGACACAAGTGTTCTTGCAGAAGAAATCATTAAGTCTTGGAAGGAGAAAGAGATTTCCTTCGATAATGAAAAGATGCATATGGTTTCCGTGTTTATGACCATGGATGACGGCTTAAACAAGGTGCAGGAGTTTATCGGTCATGTGGGAGTTTTGGTAGAGGACGGAGATAAGTTTCTCTTTATTGAAAAAGCTGGCCTTCGAACTGCCCTATCAGGTAGAGGAATTCTCCGATTTACAGGAAGTAAATGATTATTTGATGGGGTATTATGACAAGGATGCGGACGGTTTAACGGCAAAACCGCTTATTTTTTTCTGGATGGACAAGTGATAGAAAGCAATACAGAGTTCTGGATTAATCCGAACTCTGTTTTTAAGCTTGTTTTATCATTTAAGATATTCTTCGCTATACGTATTTCTTTAATTCTCCATAGCCTTCCTTTTCCATATCCTCATAAGGGATAAAAGCGAACAGAAGAAGAGTTGATACAGTAGCGCAGTCCCGTGAGCTCTTTCGGACCATCCGTAAAGACATGTCCAAGATGATAATTTCCACCCTGTGAGCGAACTTCTACTCTGTGCCTTCCCAAACTGTCATCATCCAGATAGCGAATGACTTCTTGCGCAATGGGCTTGGAAAAGCTGGGCCAACCGCAGCCGGACTGGAACTTGTCTTTGGAAGAAAAAGAGGCTCCCCGGTGGCTCTGTCTACATAGAGCCCTCTCGCCACCGTGTCCCAGTAGATATTTTTCAAAGGGACGATCTGTGGCGGAGTGCACCAGTACATCATATTCTTCCTTTGTGAGCTTCTTCTGTAATTCTTCCTCCGATAAAGCTCGGTACTTTTCTTCCTCAAGCAGCGGTTCATCCGCAAGCTCCAGAGGTATATGGCAGTAGCCGTCGGGATTTTTGTTCAAGTAATCCTGGTGATATTCTTCCGCACTGTCAAAACGCTTAAGGGGAGAACTTCGACCACGATCGCACTTTTGGTATTTCTCCTGTTCTTTCTTTAAAACAGCCTCAATGATTTCTCTATCCTTTTCCTCGACATAATAAATGCCGGTTCGATACTGCGTACCTTGATCGTTTCCCTGCTTGTTTAGCTTGTGGGATCGATGATTCTAAGATAGTAACGCAGAAGATTTTTTAAAGGTAATTTTTCTTCATCATAATAGATTTCTACCGTTTCGGCGTGTCCGGTATCTTTTTGGCAGACTTCCTTATAGCTGGGTTTTTCCGTCTTTCCGTTTGCATAGCCGCATTTTTTGTAGAAAGAACACCGGGAATTCTTTGAAAATAGGCTTCTACACCCCAGAAACAACCGCCGGCAAGATAAATTATTTTTAGACATAAGAGCTCCTTTCCGTCGTTACAATATAGGAAAAAGGGATGAAAAACAAAGCTAAAGTTTTTATGTTGCAACGGGTTGGTATAACATAAAGAAATTTTTGCATTTTAACAACCCCTGACATTTTTCTTCTAATCATTATAGGTGGATTTTTTTCAATATGTATATAGAGTATTTCTTAAGAGAAGTTTTATAGTCGGTGCAACAAAGTTTCTTCTTAAAAAGCAGTAAAGTCAGGGATACAGATATAAAAGCTTGATTTTATTTCAGTGATTCTAAAAATAAATTAAGAAATATATTAAAAGTAACAGTATATGAATCCTTGAATTTTTAAAAGCTTCATGCTAGCGTAAAAGCAGGAAAATTTAAGTCTTTCGAGAAAAAGAGAGGATATAGCAATGAAAAGGAGTATTAAAAAGATTGTTTTAGGACTTGTATTTGGCGCAATGCTGGTGCCTTCATCTTACGCATGGGCAAAAACCGGAAAAACCAATACGGCAGGACAATGGAAGATGGAGGAGAAGCATTGGACTTTTCTGAATGAGCAGGGAAACAAACTGACGGGCTGGATTGTATCAAATGAAGAATGGTATTATCTTGGCGAAAACGGAAATATGAAGACAGGATGGCTTCTTGATAATGGAAAATGGTATTTCTTAAGTACGGAAATATCGGCAAAGACCGGAAGAGCATTAACGGGCTGGCAGTGGATTGACGGATATTGCTATTTCTTCAGTACGGTAGATGACAGTTCATTGGGAATCCTTTATGTGAACCGGATGACTCCGGATGGCTATCATGTAAACCAAAGCGGTCAGTGGATAGATGAAAAGGGAGAAGCCTATTATATTGCGGGGAAGGGCTTCGCCTCCAAACAGGTTGCAGGAGCAAGTCGCCCGATTCCGGAGACAGCAGTATTTAGTGGGTCAAGCACCGGAGTAAATCCCGGTAGAGGCAGTTCCGGATCAGGAGGAGCTTCTTTAGAACTCCCGATACAAAACAGCTAAAAACCGGCAGTTCCGGAGAAAGTAGAAGAGAAAAACCGGAAGTTCCGGAGAAAGTAGAAGAGAAAAACCGGAAGTGCCTGAGAAGGTAGAGGAGAAGAAGCCGGAGGAGAAGCAAGCAGAGAAGCAGCCTGAGGCGGTAGAGGAAAAGAAACCGGAGGAGAAAAAGCCTGAGGCGGTAGAAGAGAAGAAGCCGGAAGTGCCTGAAGAAGTAGAAGATAAGAAACTGGAGGAGATTCCGCAGAATCTTGTTCTGGCACATAAGAAAAATGAGTTCTATGAATTATATTATTTATACTTTGGTAAAAGAAAATATAATGATAAAATTCATTCTTATATTGAAAAAGTAAACAAAGTGGAAATAAACGGGACGGTTTTATGATGGAGTTGCGTATGGATTTTATGATAGAGATGTAGACTTTGCAGAGAGAAAGAATTCATATTCAAAAAAATAGCTGAAGGAGCCGAAACAGAATCGAAAGTTAATGCTCTTGTGTTAACAAAAGATGCTTTCAAAGAAGGGGAATCGAATAAAGTAGTTATTCGTGCAGAAGGCTATAAAGATTATGAGGGTACTCTGGTTGTAAAATAAGTTGAAGTAAATGCTTTGGATTAATTTTTATGACTTGAGGGCTTATCCTAACAGAATAAAAATTAAAGGAGGAGATTGCCAATAAGCGCTCCCTCCTTTAATTCTTAACGAGTATAGCTCGCAGAGCGTGCGATATCTCGTTTTTAGATTGATAGAACAAAACGTGTTGATGGTAATTCCTAATTATCGCATCCCGAGTCTCATCGCTGTTCACAAAAGAGCTAAATTAATACTGAATGTTGAAATCCGACTCATCCAGGATAGGATAGGAGGGTTTCGCCTTCTTCTCTGCAAAAAGGTAGAAATCGTAAAGATGATGCCTGTTACCAGTGTGAAAATCATAAGCTGCCTGAAGTTACGGGTGTAGCTCATCCCTACCTCTTCTACTTCCTCCGCTAAGATTTCCTTCATGTACTGGAAGCACTCTATAACATGTTCAAAGCTTCCAAAATAAGCTTCGGAAAGCAAGAAAGCAAAATCAAGACGATTTACAAGATAAACCATAGCTGCCAGGCAGAGAATTGTAACAGGGAATACCGATGATTCCAAACTTTCCTGCAAAGAGCTTATATCCCAGAACAGTGGTTGCAGCCATTATTATACCGCCATAAAGAGTGACAAAACCCATTCGGGAAAAGAGGAAGACGGCAATGGCCCCTAAAAAAAGGCACCAACTATAGCACCGAAGATACCAAGGAGTATCCCGACCGGACCGCGACTTTCATCTCGTAGGTTTTTCTTCCTGCTCTGTTCTTTTTGGTCATATTCTTCCTTAGTAAAGAAATGACTCTGGCCGTTTAAGCAGTAAAGAGAAACCCCGTCCATACTTCCGCTTATTTCACTACAGCTTGCTAAGCCGTTTGCGGCAAAGTGGGAAATTAATTGCACAACGGAATCCAAGATATTTTGCTTACAACCCTTTGCAGTAAAACCGCCCTTAATATTTGCCTTTACAAGATAACCGGAAATTTCCATTCCCTGTACCGGCTTGATTTCTTTTCTTAAGCCCTTAATGTAATGCATATCCGGATAGTTGCCCATCTGAGATAAAGAAAAGCAGCACTGGTAAAAATTATTTACAAAGCGGATAGATAGAAAATAGTTTTCATATATACCCGCAGCTTCGTTGATATCTTCCAAGAACTTTAGTCCGAAAGTATCAGCTACTTCCATTAATATTTTGTTTTTCATTTCCCTCCCTGCAAATGATATTTAAAAAAATGCATCCATGGGCATTTTATACTTTTTTCAGTATTGCAAGAAGGTAAATGGTAAAAATAAGAATATCCTGGTGGAAAAAAAGGCTTTTTACTTGTTAATTGTTAAGAATATGTTAAAATTATAAAAGGAGAAGAAGTAATTATTTTAAATATCATATAAAGAGGGGGACATGATGATGAAGGTAAAAAGAAGGCTTTTGGCGTTCTTTTTTTCTGTGCTGATGATTTGGCAGGGATTTTTCTTCGCTAAGGCGGAGGGGGAAGATTCCGGAATTGTATCTACGACGGAAGAAGCGCCCTAATAAACTTATTACATTTTCTAAGGAATTAGTAAATGGAGGGATTCAAGAGGTTAAAGATGAAGAGGGAGAGTACCATTATCTTTTTAGAGTATGTAGTCCGTTTTAATGCAAAAAACCTTCAAGGACAGCATGATGAAAACGGCTATGATAATCTTATCTTTCAGGATAGCTTAGAAAGTGATATGCTCAGATTCTTTGATCCGATTAAAATCAGCCTTAACAGTACATTTGAAAACGAGGAAAAGTATATTCCGACAATCAAAAAGGGTATTTGGAAGAGCGGAGAGTACCAGGACAAAAATGGAGAGAGAGTCTTTGTGCCTGATCCGGATGATACGGAAAACCCGGGCTCAAGTTTTGCTCTTTTTGAGGATGAAGAAGGAACAAGACCTGCAGTAAAGGCGCATTTAGACTATGAGAATCTGGAGTATTTGCATGAACATTGGAGTAATAACGAAAGAAGAATGCAATACAAGCTCGGGCATATCGGTGCCAACGAAGGTTTTGAAATTCGATATTTTGTGGAAATAATCGAGTTTCCGGAAAAGGGCTCAAAAGTATAAAAATAAGGCGGAGATTTTTAAATCTTCCCTGTGAAAGCGCAGGAACATACTTATACGGTGAAAGAAGATGCGGATTCTTTTGAAGGGCAGGAGTACAGCTTTACTATTGAAAAAGACGGATAAGCAGGATGGAAGTCCATTGGAAGGTGCGGAATTTCTGGTTTCCAGCTTGAATACCGGCTATAAGAAATTGGTAGAAACAGGAAAAGACGGTAAGGTTACCGTACATAATCTGATTAAAGAATATTATAACATTGAAGAGATAAACCCCTAAGGGCTATAAGATGAATGAGGAAGAGGAAGAAAGAGAAAAGAGCGTTGTAAAAGATCAGTTTGATGAGACTTCTGAAGTTGTCGTACATTTTCAAAATGAGAAGAAGCTTAAGAAAGAAGATTCGGATAAAAGAGATATTATTGTAGAAAAAGTATGGCATGTAAAACCCGGTACACCGGAGCCTGCATATCTACCTATTGAAGACTTTGAAGAGGTGGATTTTGATGATGAGGAAAACAAGTTCAATAGAAATGAATCTTTTTTAACGGATGGGATTTCAAATAACCGGAATCTTCCTTATTCTCCTTCGGTAACGGTTTATCTTTTAAGAGATGGAAAAGGTCATTAGAGAGACGGAAATAGATCCCTCAGATATATTTTGGAAGCGGAGAATATATCTTTAAAGATTTACCAAGAAAAAGATGAGGATGGAAAAGAAATTATTTATACGGTAAAAGAAAAGCCTTTTAGCAAACTACACAACAACGATTACCGGATCACAGGATACGAAGTTTACTATAATGAATAATTATAGTGAAGGAGACCAAAGCATGATTCCTGTCACAAAAATCTGGCGGGAGAGGGTCCACATCCCAGAAAAAGTGGAAGTAATACTATTAGAGAATGGAAAAGCTGTAAAAGTGTATTGTTAAACGATGGCAACGATTGGCAGTATCATTTCGAGCGGAATAAAACAGATGAATACAATCATCCGATTCGTTTCGAAGTGAAGGAAGTTCCTGTAGAAGGTTATGAGATGGCGGCAGAAAATGATCCGGATACCGGTTACCTCAATGTTTTTATTAATACAAAAAAGCAAAGACAGAGTGATTCGGATAAGGAAGACGAGACTTCCGAATCCCATGAAAAATGGCGGGAACTCCTCGACTCATCCCGGCGGCGGAAGCTCTCCAAGAGGAATTGAGAATCCTCTTGTGAACGAGTCTGCAGATATCCCAATACCATCGGAAACTACGGCGGAAGTTTTAGGTTTAAACAGATTCACTTCCGATACGGAGAAGGAGTCGGGACAGCATATTCTTGGGGCAGAGAGAGTTCCTAAGGTCTTGGGACGCGGACGAGGATGGACCGAGACTTCTGACAGCAGCGCTATAGGGACTATATGCTCTTTTCTTCTTCCTTTCGACAGTGGGATTTGCCCTGAGTCTTCTGTACGGAAAGAACAGAGTAAACGGTAAAAGATAAAAGGATTCAAAATTATCTCTAAAAAGAAAAATTATCTCTAAAAAAAGAAATGGGCTGTAAAAATCAAAAATGTTAAAGAGATTCTTTTGCAATATAGGTCTGAATGCGGGGGTAGTCTGAGCCCGTCGGTACTTGCGAAAAACAAGAGAAACGCAGTTTTTCGCTTAGTATCCGTTACGTAAGGACAAACTTTTCATCAGAAAAGTTGTTCTGTACGAGACCAACTTCCGAAGGAAGTTGCTTTGCGAAGCAAAGTGAGCAGTGGTTAACAAAAACCACAGCTCAGTCAGGCGAAGCTAGCGAGAGCGTGCCCCAAGTTCAGACCTATATTGCTTAGAAAAATTATTTTGATTTTTACAGCCCATACCTTATCGAGTATTGCTCGTATAGCGTGCATTATCTCGTTTTGCTTGTAAGAAGGGTGCCCTTCTATTAAAATGGCATAAGATTTCTTTTCTCGGAAATGAAATGAGAAAAGCGAAAAATCCAATATTTTCATAATGAGAAAGAGTGTGCGGAGATGAGACTGGATAAATATTTGTCTGATATGGGGATAGCGAGTCGTTCAGATTTGAAAAAGGATATTCGTAAAGGTCTGGTTTTTGTGAATGGAGAAATGATTCGAGATGCCAGCTTTACTGTGAATTCGGATTCGAGAATCCTTTATAAAGGGGAAGAAATAACCTATGAAGAATATTCCTATTATATGATGAATAAGCCTGTTGGCGTCCTCTCTTCCACGGAGGACCGTAAGCAGAAAACGGTTTTGGACCTCTTTTCCGAATGCCACAGAAAGGATTTATTTCCCGTAGGCAGATTGGATAAGGATGCCGAGGGACTGCTTCTAATTATGAATGACGAAAGCTTGCCCATACCCTTCTTTTCTCCCAAGAATCACATTGAGAAAAAAATACTATGTGGAAATCCCTGCCTACCTGGAAGATAAGGATCTGGAGCCGTTACGGAAAGGGATTCAATATGATACGGACTTAGTTGCGGAACCGGCGAAAGTTCGACTTCTTTCGACGGATCCGGAAAAATCTGCGGTGGAAATCATTATCACGGAAGGAAAGTTTCATCAGATTAAGAAGATGTTTCTGACTCTTTCTGAAAAACTATGTCGTTACAAAAGCTGAAACGGATTTCCATGGGAGCGTTGAGACTGGATGAAAGTCTATCTCCCGGAGAATATCGAAAGCTTAGTCCGGGAGAGATAGAAATACTGAAGGAGTCCATGAAGAAGGACGAAATTGAAGCCTAAAAATATTATTCTTCTTCCAGCCTTCTTCTAATAGGAATTCCATTTACTTCAAGATTATCCGAGACGGGGATGAGAAGATATTCCTTCCTGTCTATGATTTTGCTCTCCAAGATTGCGGAAACTTCATTTTTATTTTTTAATTGCAGGTTTTCGATTTTAAATGCAGGTTGTTGTTTACAAGGTTATCAGTATAAAAGGAAGAATCATGCTCTCCAGGCTTTCATCGTAGAGTGCAGAGAAGTTTGCAAGTCCTTCTTCCGTAGCACCGACGTTTTCTAAGAGCTGTTTTAGCTGTGACTTAGAGAGGGTCTGTTCTTTTTCCTCTTCCTTCCCTTGTTCCTTTAACTCCTGTAATTCTTCGTGTAAGGTACGGACATTTTCAAAATTACAATTCTCCTTCAAAACTTCCTGCACTAAAGCGGAGAACTGTCCTTTTTGTTCTTTTTCTCCATAGGGAAGGGGGATGCCGAACAGCTCCTCGGTCAGTGTGTCCAGTCCTTCCTCCCGCTTTTTTGCGCGGTAGAGGAGGGCATGAATATCACTGGATCGCTCGTGAAAAGCGGGATAAAGGAAGGAAATCTCCGGCTTTTGTACCACAAAGTCTTCGGAACGAGCAATAAAACTGTCCGTTTCCTTATCAAAGCAGAGTCCTTCTTTTAAGAGACTTACCGGACAGAGCAAAAATAAAGTAAAGGAGTAAACGGTATCGGATGCATCTTCCATCGTGATTCCATCTGTTCCTTTTTAGGAACATCATAGACACCGTGTGCAAGAATCAAGAGCTTCTTCCCGGGAACGGGATAGCTTTCTCTTATCTTTTGGAAAAAATTCTCGCAAAGCCCTTCTTCTTTAAGCTCTGATTCATTTAAGCGGTAGAGACTGTCCTGCTTTCCGCCTGTTTCCTCTTCGGAAAGAGGAAACTCCAGTGTATAGAGCTCTCTACCGAACTTACCGGAAAGAGACTGCTTTAAACAGAGCACAATACTTGTGCATTTCTTCGTCTTCCAGAGAAAAAGGAGTCGGAAAACTGAGAGAGTACTTCTCCTTCTTCACTGAAGAAACAGCTTCGTATCCGGTCGATACGGCAGTCCTCTTTTTTTAAAGCATTTTTTTAATTTCTTGAATTCCTTTTTATCCATTTTTAAATCCCCCTATTTTTTTCTCTTTGTCTTTTTACGAATATTCTCATCCGGATTTCTTATTTATCCTTTTCTGTTTATATTTTGAAAAGAATCGCTCTTTCATTTTCTCGAAAATGACTTTATCTTTGTGTTTCTCTTGTTTTTATCGCCTGCTATTGTAAAACAATTTGCAAAAACCGTTCAAGAAAAGAATTTTGTTTTTCTTCCCAAACTCTTTCGAAAAAGTTCGGGAAAATGTGCTATAGTAAGGAAGATACAAAGTTATAAAGATATTCGGCAAGATATAATTCTATTTTTGTTAAATATATAGATTTTCATAAAAGGACTAAAAGCATGGCAGATAAACGAAAGCTTGGAAGCGGAGAGAAAAATTTCGAGACAGAAGTCAGAATCATCCATCGAGTAATCGAGTTCAAAAATAAAGTAAAAGAAAAAGACCCTTACGGAAGAAGAAAAGCGTCTTCTTATGCGAAAGAGAGCAAAGCTGAAGAGACAAAAAGAGGCGAGGAAGGCAAGAATTATTTTTGCCTTTGTTGTTTTGTTTACCTTATTCATGGTGTTCCAGGTCTTTGCCATGGCATTTCGTTTTTGGAAAAAGGCGAGAGGCACAAAAGGAGAGCTTGAAACCGTAGTGGAAAGCAGTATGGAAACTTCCCCGGAGACGGAAGAGGAAAGCACGGAGGAAACCACTCCCGAAAATGGCGAAACCAATGCGGAAGGATTGGTGTTTTCAGGCGGAAGATATATCGATCCGAAAAGCCTATGGTTGCTTTGACCTTTGATGACGGGCCGGATGTGCAGGTTGACGGGATTCTCATGGACGAGCTGGAAAAGGTAAACGGAAGAGCAACTTTCTTTGTGGTGGGGCAAAGAGTGGAGAAGTTCCCTGAGGATATAAAAAATACTGTGGAACGCGGACATGAAATCGGAAACCACTCCTACGATCACGATATTCACCTTAGTAAAAAGGGTGTGGACTATATCCGTAATGAATTCGATAAGACCGATGCGGCAGTGGAGAGCCAGCGGCGTAAAGCCGGCTTTGGTTCGCCTTCCGGGCGGTAACTACTCGAATGATGTGAAGACAGCGGTACAGAAGCCTTTGATTTTTTGGACGATTGATACGGAAGACTGGCGTTCCCGCGATGCGGAGAAAACAAAAAATACAATCTTATCCAATATTAAGGATGGAGATATTGTTTTAATGCATGCTCTTTATCTTTCTACGGCGGAGGCTTGCAAGACTGTTATTCCGGAGCTCAATGCCAGAGGTTATCAGTTAGTGACTGTATCCGAGCTGATTCACTTCCGCGGACAGGATGTTGCGGGAGGTAATGGGATTCAATATAAGAATTTCCCGCCTGTGGCGAAGGAAACGGTGGCTTCCTCTGTGAGTTCGGAAAATCTGCAGAGTACAACTGTGACAGAAAGCAGCAGATCCTCTACTGTGGAAAGCACTGCATCGACAACGAAGAAGAGCAGTACAAACAGAAGTGAGAGCAGTAGTACAAAAACTAAGTCTGCAGATACTAAAACGACAAAGAAGAGTAGTACTGAAAGCAGTAAAAAGCATCTAAGGAGACTACAAAAGAAAATGGAAATGTGGTGGATAGTCCGGATAGTTCAGCAGAAAGTCGAAATCCGGAAAAAGCACCTGTAGAAACTTCCGCACAGGCACCGGCCAATATAGCCGGGGCGATTGATGCGGATGATCCGAACTAAAGAATTGTGAATAGGAAGAGATTGCCATGGATTTTTAGCGGGTACGATAAAAAAATACAGAATCTGGCAAGCTTGGTAGAGAGGCAATACACGCTCTTTGATGAGGAGATTTTTCACAACTTGGGTTTGCTTCTCGGGATAGCGGAGTCACTGGAAGATGAAGCTTTGCAAGGCTATGTTTACTATCAGCTTGCGGATGCTTACTATAGCTTTCACTTTGATGTAGAAAAGATGCAGAAATACCTGTCCTTGGGAATCAAGGTGCAGCAGGAGTCCGAGGATTTTTCTCTTCTTACCCGTTCCTACAATCTCCTAGGTATTACAGAGTTTTTGCGCGGAAACTATGCCCTTGCAATGGATTATTACATGTCTGCAATGGACTATTGTAAAAAAATCGACATTCCGGATAAGGGACTGAAAAGGAATTATCAATTCCAATATTGCGCGTTTGTATTTTTCCTTAAACGACTATGACCATGGACGCTACTATGCGGAAGAAGCGCTTTATGAAATCAGTGGAAATACGGTAGACAGTGCCTATGTTTCCAATATGATCAATATTTATACTTTTTTGGGAAATATTTATCTGAATAAAAAGAAAGATGTCCATTCGGCAAGAGCCTGTATGGAATCGATATTAGAGCTTGCAAAAACCTCTTTTGAAGAGGAACTTATGGGGGATTGATATTCTCACCTTTTCCATTCGTCTTGCCCATTATGAGGGGAAAATGGAAGAAAGAGATTGTCTCATCCGGCAGTTTGCGGATCGGGCAGTTTTTTCCGCTATTCGCAGTAACATGATTGAAGATGTCTGTGATTTGGCGGACTTCTATATGGAGATAGGGAAGATAGAGGATTGCCGCAAGGTGCTGCGTCTCTTAGAGGAAATGCTCCAGGAAATCAATCTTCTGGAGATACGAAAGCGCTTTCTGGAATCGCAGATTCGTTTTTATTCGGTTACGGAGGATGAGGAAAATCGAAATGCGGCAGCTTATCGTTTCTATGAGCTGTTAAAAGAGCAGGAGAGGGAAAAGATTTCCGCTGTCCTCTTTGCGCTGGCTATTCGGAAGGACTTGGAAGACTTAAAGGCGCAGAATGCCTTCATGGAAGAGGAAAACCTCCGTCTTGCCAAAAAAGCGGAGCATGACCATCTGACCGGACTTCCCAATCGTTATCACTTAAGTACCTTTGCGGATGCGGCCTTTGAACGAGCTTACAATGCCAAGACACCGGTGGCCTTTGAGATGGTGGATCTTGACTCTTTAAGCAATATAACGACTGTTACGGACATCAAAAGGGAGATGAGTGTCTGAAGCTTGTAGCAGAAGAAATCAGAAAGCTGTGTCTAAAATATCCCGGGATTTATGCCGCCCGCTATGGCGGAGACGAATTTGTTTTGATTTATGAAAATATGACGGATGAGGAAATCTCACCTATGCCAAGGAACTGGCGGAAAATGTAATTGCTTTAAATCTACAGCATTCAGGAGAAGAGGGAGGAATTGTAACGATATCTCAAGGAATACGAAATTCCGTTCCGTTAAAGAAAAACAGGGTCTGGGACTATACCTTTGCGGCAGATACGGCTTTGTATAGAGTCAAGAGAAAAGAACGAGGAGGAATACTTCTTATTCATAAAGCAAAAATTAGAAGGAGAATCGATGTATGTTTAAAGCGTCGATTCTCCTTTTTTTAATCTAATGCACCATTTTTAATCTACTGCACCAATTTTAACTCTACTGTACCAATTTTAACTCTACTGTACCAACTTTAATGCTCCAATTTTTTTATGGCCTTTATGATGGTTCCTCCGCCTACCACCATTTCTCCGTCATAGAGAACTACAGCCTGCCCCATAGCAACGGCACGCTCCGGTTCTGCAAAACGAACGAGTACAGCTCCGTTATCTTCCATGGAAACAAAGGCGGGTACCGCTTTTGGCGTTGTAACGGGTTTTTGCGGTAACGGGATACTCCTCTTTGGGCGGATTCATACTGATCCAGTTAAAATCATCGGCCAAGAGCGCTTCGGAGTAAAGGGCATCTCCCGTGGTAAGAATGACCCGGTTCTTTTCGAGATCCTTTCCGGCCACATACATGGGCTGCTTTTAAAGCAAGTCCCAAGCCCTTTCTTTGCCCAATGGTATAACGGACAATTCCCTTTATGTTTTCCAAGCTTATGCCCTTCCTCATCTACAAAATATCCGCCGGGATAAGGTTCTCCTCGAAACTTTTCCAGAAAATCACCGTAATCTCCACTGGTCACAAAGCAAATATCCTGAGAGTCCGGTTTATCCGCATTGTAGAATCCGTTTTTCTCCGCAATAGTGCGGACTTCTTCCTTTGTTTCGAATTCTCCGAGGGGGAACATACTGTGCTTTAGTTGCTCCTGATTTAAAAAATAGAGAACATAGCTTTGGTCCTTCTTTTCATCTTTTGCGCGAAGAAGCAGATAGCGCTTTTTCTCTTCATCATAGCGGATTCTTGCGTAGTGTCCGGTTACAATGAGGTCACAGCCGAGTTCTTCCGCTTTCTTATAAAGCTTCTCATGCTTCATAAAGCGATTGCAACGGATACAGGGGTTTGGTGTACCTCCATTTTCATAGGTCTCCACAAAGGGAGGATTACTTTTTTTGAAAATCATCCTTGAAATTCAGAACATAGTACGGAATAGAAGAGTGGAAGCGACCTGTCTTGCATCCTCAACATCCTCCAGTGTACAGCAGGTCTTGCTTCGACAGGCCTGTCCCGTCTCACTGTCATATAGTTTCATGGTTATGCCTATACAATCATAGCCCTTTTCTTTCATGAGTAGAGCAGCTACAGAGCTGTCTACTCCGCCGCTCATGGCGATCAATGCTTTTCCCATTTCTTATGTCCTTTTATTATTTATAATTTATGTAAAGAGTTTATTCCAAAGAAGTACTTTCTGTCTCGGTTTTAAAAAAAGTTTATTTGTGAAGTGTAGCACAGAAGCACCATCTATGTAAGATATCGGCGAATTTTTATTAAAGCAAGCAATTCACAGAAAATCTTTGTATATCCACTCTTCCTATGCTAAAATCTTAGGAAGTACGCAATAAAAATCTCTTAATAAGGGGGAAATGATGAAAGGAATTATTCTTGCAGGAGGTTCGGGAACCAGACTCTATCCTTTAACCAGAGTGACTTCCAAGCAACTTCTACCGATTTATGATAAACCCATGATTTACTATCCGCTTTCCGTGCTGATGGATGCCGGGATTCGGGATGTTTTGATTATTTCCACACCGGTGGATACGCCGCGCTTTTAAGGAGCTTCTCGGAGACGGTTCATCCCTCGGCATGAACTTTGGATTATGCTGTACAGGAAAGCCCGGACGGACTTGCACAGGCCTTTATCATCGGAGAAATTTATCGGAAATGATAAGGTAGCCATGATTTTGGGAGATAATATCTTCTCCGGATACGGCTTTAAGGATATTCTGAAGAAGGCGGTGGCAAAGGAAAGCGGTGCGACAGTTTTCGGCTACTATGTGGATGATCCGGAGCGTTTCGGTATTGTAGAGTTTGATGAGTCGGGTAAGGCAATCTCCATTGAAGAAAAGCCGGAGAAGCCGAAGTCCAACTATTGCGTGACCGGTCTTTATTTCTATGATAACCGTGTGGTGGAGTATGCGAAGAACTTAAAGCCCTCCAAGAGGAGAGCTGGAAATTACCGACTTAAACCGCATTTATCTGGAAAACGGAGACTCGATGTAGCACTTCTCGGTAAAGGCTTCACATGGTTAGACACCGGTACACAGGAGTCTCTTGTGGATGCGACCAATTTCGTTTACACCGTGGAAACGCATGAGCACAGAAAGATTGCCTGCCTTGAAGAAATAGCCTATAAGAACGGCTGGATCAGCAGAGAAAGGTATGGGAAGCGTATGAGCTTTATAAGAAAAATGAGTATGGCAAGTACCTTAAGGATGTTTTAGACGGAAAGTATATAGAATAAAAAAATTGATTTACGATAGAACAATAGCGTGAATCTAAGGAGGAAAGATGAAAACAATCGTAACCGGCGGAGCCCAGATTTATCGGCGGAAACTTCATGCATTTTGCTGTAAATGCCTACCCGAATGAGGAGTGGATCTGCCTTGATAAGCTGACCTATGCAGGAAATATGGAGACTTTACAGGCTTTGGAGGGAAAGAAGAACTATAAGTTTGTAAAGGGTGATATCGCAGATAGAGAATTTATCTTTGACTTATTTCGTACGGAAAAGCCGGACAGAGTGATTAACTTTGCTGCGGAATCCCATGTGGACCGTTCTCTAAAGGATCCGGAGCTTTTCCTGCGTACCAATGTATTAGGTACGGTTTGCCTTATGGATGCCTGCAGGGAGTTCGGTATCGAGCGGTATCACCAGGTTTCAACGGATGAGGTTTACGGAGATTTACCGCTTGACAGAACCGATCTCTTCTTCAATGAGAACTATCCCATCAAGACCTCTTCCCCCTATTCTTCTTCCAAGGGAAGTGCGGATCTCTTTGTTTTAGCGTATCACAGAACCTTCGGGCTTCCGGTGACCATTTCCCGTTGCTCAAACAACTACGGTCCCTATCATTTCCCGGAGAAGCTGATTCCGCTTGTAATTTCCAGAGCCTTAAACGATGAAAGCATTCCGGTTTACGGAAGGGAGGAAAATGTTCGTGACTGGCTGTATGTGACGGATCATTGTAAGGCGATTGATCTTATCGTTAGAAAGGGTAAGGTCGGCGAAGTTTACAATGTTGGCGGACATAACGAGAGGACGAATCTTGAAGTAGTAAAGACCATTTTGAAAGCACTCAATAAGCCGGAGTCTCTGATTACTTATGTAACGGACAGACCGGGGCACGATATGCGTTACGCTATTGACCCGACGAAGCTTGAGACGGAACTGGGTTGGAAACCGGAGTATACCTTTGATACCGGAATCCCCGTGACCATTGACTGGTACTTAAATAACAAGGACTGGTGGGAGCATATCATTTCCGGAGAGTACCAAGAGTACTATAAGAAGCAGTACGGAGAAGAGGGATAAGATGAAAGTTTTTGTGACCGGTGTAAACGGACAGCTGGGACATGATGTCATGAACAGCCTCTATTATGCGGAAATTGATGCCATCGGCTCGGATATCAAAGAGAGCTACTCCGGAGTGCAGGATGGTAGCCCCTGCCTGCACCATGCCTTATATCGGCTTGGACTTAACGGATGAAGAAAAGACGAGAAAGGTGATTGCCGAGGAAGAAATTGATGCCATCATTCATTGTGCCGCTTGGACTGCAGTGGATGCAGCGGAGGAACCCTGAGAATCAGGCAATTGTCGAGAAAATAAACGGAGAAGTTCCCGGTGTACTGGCAAGAATTATGAAGGAAAGAGATGGGAAGATGCTTTACCTTTCCACCGACTATGTTTTTCTCCGGAGAGGAACAGAGCCTTGGTCGCCGGATGAGACCAACTTTTCTCCCATAAATTTCTACGGAAAGACAAAGCTGATGGGGGAGGAAAGAATCCGGGAAGTTTTAGAAAAAAATACTTTATTGTTCGGATTGCTTGGGTTTTCGGCTTAAATGGGAAGAATTTTATTAAGACGATGCTGAAGGTCGGAAAGAGTCACGAAGAAGTTCGCGTGGTGAATGACCAGATTGGGAACCCGACTTATACTCTGGATTTGGCAGAGCTTTTGGTGGATATGATTTGCACGGAAAAGTAGGAAACTATCACGCTACCAACGAAGGAGATTATATTTCCTGGTATGATTTCACAAAGGAAATCTATAGACAGGCAGGCTTGAAAACGAAGGTGATTCCGGTCAGTACCGAGGAATATGGTCTTAGTAAGGCAAAGCGTCCGAAGAACTCCAGGCTGGATAAAAAGAAGCTCAGACAACAGGGCTTTGTTCCGCTTCCAGACTGGAAGAATGCTCTTTCCCGTTACCTTGAAGAACTGCCGGAGGATGAGGGAGGAAAAGGCTTTAGTCCCTGTCGTTCCTGTTTTTGGCTAATAAAGGAAAATACTCGCGGATAGCTTGGAATTTTTAGAGATTTGGATCTTTCCATTTTTAGAGATTGAAGCGCGTAGCCTATCTATGAGCTTTCGCTTTAAAAAAATTCGGGAGCAGTCCCGAATTTTTATCATAAGTTCTACGGTGGATAGATAGGAAAGGTACATATTGAAAAACATAAAACAGACACAAAATAAAGCTATAAAATAAGTCTATAAATATAATACAAAAATATAATTATAATAATAAAGCTGTAAAAAGAATACTCTGTGCATTTTTTTAAGAAGGAACAAACAGTAAAAGCTATTATAGAGAAAAGCGTGGATAAAGGAGAATTCTGTTTATAAGGCAGAAGGAGGAGCTAAATATGGGAAAGTATTTTGGAACTGACGGATATAGAGGGGAAGCCAATGTGGATCTTACGGCAGATGATGCCTTCAGAGTAGGTAAGTTTTTAGCGTATTATTTTTCTGAAGGAGGCAAGAAAGAATGCCGTATTGTAATCGGTAAGGATACGAGGCGCTCCAGCTATATGTTTGAGTATGCGCTTTCTGCAGGGAATTACCGCCGCCGGTGCAGATGCTTATCTTATGCACGTAACAACGACGCCTTCTGTGAGCTTTATTGCCCGTGCAGAAGACTTTTTCCTGCGGTGTTATGATATCTGCTTCGCATAACCCCTTCTATGACAATGGTTTAAAGGTTATCAACGGAAATGGAGAAAAGGTTTCCGATGACTTTATTGAAGAAATTGAAGCCTATCTTGATGGAAAGACCGGGGAGATTCCTCTTGCAAGGAGGGAAAAAAATTGGACGAACTGTGGACTATTCTGCCGGAAGAAACCGATATATCGGCTATCTTATTTCTCTGGCAATGCATTCCTTTAAAGGAAAAAGGTAGCACTGGACTGTGCCAACGGTTCTGCATCATCTGTAGCAAAGGCGGTTTTTGATGCTTTGGGTGCGGACACCATGTGCTTTCCAATACTCGAACGGTTACAACATCAATGATCATTGCGGATCCACCCATATCGAGGCCCTGCAGGCTTACGTAAGAAACAGTGATTGTGAAATCGGCTTTGCCTATGATGGAGATGCGGATCGTTGCCTTGCGGTAGACAGCGAGGGGAATCTGGTAGACGGGGGATATGATTCTTTATCTTTGCGGAAAGAATTTAAAGAAAAAGGACAGCTTCAGGGAAACACCATTGTGACAACCGTTATGTCTAACTTCGGTTTATATAAGGTTTTGGATGCAGAGGGGATTTTCTATGAAAAAGACGCAGGTCGGAGACCGCTATGTCTATGAAAATATGGCAGAGCATGCTTATGATTTAGGAGGAGAGCAGTCCGGTCACATCATTTTCATGAGACACGCGACAACAGGGGGACGGGATTCTTACCAGTATCAAGCTTTATGGAAGTATTGCTGGAAGAAAAGAAGAGCCCTAAAGGAATGCCTCTCCGACTATAAGAAATTCCCACAGGTTCTGGAAAAATGTAAGAGTGACGGATAAGGCTCTTGCAGAGAGTAATCCTGCTGTGCAAGAAGCAGTAAAAAAAGGTGGAAGAGAAGCTTGGAGATACGGGTAGAATTCTTCTTCGCGCTTCCGGGACGGAACCGCTTATCCGTGTTATGGTGGAAGCGGAGAAGGAAGAATCTTGTAAAAAGTCTTGTTGAAGAAGTTATAGCAGTTATGAAAAAAAGAGGGACTGGTTCAGGCATAAATATTAGAATACAATGGCAGGGTATAAGTAAGAGGAGTGTAATTCAAAAAACACAGCAATATAAAGAAGTATTACTAAGCTGCTAAGGAAGAATTACTAAGCCTAAAAGAAGAGAAGCAATCGTTTAATAGAGTAAAATAGGGGGAAAAATCATGGAAAAAGTAAAGCGTTATCGGCAGTTTCCCATTTTCCGTTATCCGGAAAGAACTTGGATGGATAAAGAGGTGGAGAAGGCTCCTATCTGGTGCTCTGTGGATCTAAGAGACGGGAACCAGGCTTTGGTGGAACCTATGGGAGTTGAGGAAAAGATTGAGTATTTTCAGCTCCTTTGTCGCTTGGGCTTTAAGGAAATTGAAGTGGGATTTCCGGCCGCCTCTCAAATCGAATACGATTTTTTACGGAATCTGGTAGAGCGAAAGCTGATTCCGGAGGATGTAACGGTGCAGGTTCTGGTACAGTGCAGAGAAGAACTGATTGAGAGAACTTTTGAGGCATTGGAAGGAGTAAAGAAAGCGATAGTGCATATCTATAACTCTACATCTATACTCCAAAGAGAAGTAGTTTTTAAAAAATCGAAGGAAGAGATTAAAGCGATTGCTCTTTTCCGGAGTGGAAACGGTAAAAAGACTGGAGAAGAATTTCCATGGTGCGTTACGACTGGAGTATTCTCCGGAAAGTTTTACCGGTACGGAGATGGATTATGCCTTAGAGGTCTGCAATGCCGTGATTTCCGCTTGGGGAACTGCAAAGAATCGTAAAATAATCATCAATCTTCCGAATACCGTGGAGATGCACAGTCCCAATGTTTTTGCGGATCAGATTGAGTTTATGTCGGATCATCTTTTGGAAAGAGAAAATGTTGTTCTTTCCATTCACCCGCATAATGACAGGGAGAGGGAATTGCAGCGGCAGAGCTGGCTCTTCTTGCCGGAGCGGAGCGTATCGAAGGCACTCTTTTTGGAAAATGGAGAAAGAACCGGCAATGTGGATATTTTGACGCTTGCCTACAATATGTTCTCTCATGGAATTGATCCTGCTCTAAATTTGGAAAATATCCGAGAAATTAAAGAGGTCTATGAGCGGTGCACGAAGATGCAGATTCCGGATCGTCATCCTTACGCGGAAAGCTTGTTTTTTTACCGCTTTTTCAGGGTCTCATCAAGATGCAATCAATAAGGGCTTACAGGCAATGAAGGAACATAGTTCCTTACTTTGGGAGGTGCCTTATCTGCCGATTGATCCTGCCGATATTGGAAGAGAATATGAGCCGGTTGTGCGTATCAATTCTCAGTCCGGAAAGGGTGGCGTAGCCTTTATCTTGGATTATCAATACGGTTATAAGTTGCCTAAGGGAATGCAAAGAGAGTTTGCAGACTATATCCAGTTTATTTCCGAAAAGGAAGGAGAGGTGGATCCCGACCGTATCCTTAAGGTATTTACAGAAGAATATGTGGAAGCAAAGAAACCTCTTTTCTTTAAAAACTTACGTTCTATGGATATGGAAGATGAGAAGAACGGCTATGTCAGTTTCGTGCAGTTGAGCTTTTGAAAACAGTGGTGTTTTTAAAGGAAGTCTCTGCGAGCGGATCCGGTCCGATTGAAGCAACGGTCAATGCTCTCCGGAAGGAATTAAAGAAGGACTTTACGGTTATGGATTACAATGAGCATGCCTTGGGTGCAGAAGCTTCCGCAAAGGCAGTGTCCTACATTCATTTAATGGACAGGGAATCGGGAAAGAGTACCTTCGGTGTGGGGTCTCCTCAATATTACTCGTTCTTCGGTTCGTGCCTCTTTAGTGCAATCAATCGTCTCTACTACCCTAAAACGGCAGAAGGATAGAATTTTATGCATATTATTTACGGCGTTGACGACAATTTCATACCGCTGCTTTCCGTATCCATTTCCTCGGTGTTGCATACTATGCAGGGGAGACATTACATTTTCATATTCTGAGTATGGGATGCAAGAAGGAAAAATGAGGAGAAGCTTAGGCACTTTTATTGAGGGAGAGGGGCAGAAGCTTTCCTTTTTATGAGCTGGAAGAAAAAAACTGCAAGAGCTGAAAAACGTATTCCGGGCTTAAATACGGGAAGTTTTTCCCTGCAACGTTGTTTGACTTTTTATTCCGGGAGTGCTTCGAAGAATGTTACGAAGGCCTTATATCTCGATGCGGATACGGTGGTATTACAGTCCTTAACACCTCTTTATGCAACAGCTCTTTCGGAAAATGCGCTTGGTATGGCGGCTGAGCCGAGTATTTATAAAAGCCATTGTCGCTTTTTGGGGCTTTCGGAAAAAGAGCCTTACTTTAATGCCGGCATGATACTTTGGAATCTTTCTTATTTTCGTGAGCAAGGCTTGGAGGAGCAGTGTCTTCGCTATTATCAGCTTAAGAAGGGAAGGCTTCCCTTTAATGATCAGGATATTCTGAATATAGTATGTAAAGGGAAGATTAAGCCGCTCCCCAGCGTTACAATTTCTTCTCAAACTATTACTATTTTCGCTATAAGGCGCTTTGCGAGAATGCTCCTTGGTACGAAAAGTTGGAGAAAAAGAAGGGATTTAAACGGGCAAAGGCACACCCTGTTATGGTGCATTTTGCAGGCGCATCTCGGCCTTACGTTCGAGGAAGCGGGAATCTTACGGAAGGGCTTTCCGCTATTATGCGGAGAACAGCCCGTTTACAGTAGAAGAAGTAAAAGGAAAAGAGCTTTTTATGCTGCTGTATAGAGGGATGAATGTCTTGAGCTTCTTCTTCCCGAAGCTTAGAGAAAGAATCGGAGAGGCGTATTACAGAAGTCTTTGCAAGAAGATGAAAATATAAGCTGAATTGTTATAGGATAAATATAAAAGCGAAAAAGAAAGAGATAGAATAAAGAGATAGAAGAAAAATCCCTTTGCTATTCTTTTTCCGTCCTTTTTCCATGCTAGAATAGTTTGGAGTATAAAAACTTACCAAAAATAAGCTCGAGGGGAGAAGGAATGGCTGTAGGCATAGTCATTTTAAATTATAATGATTGGGAGAACAGCTCCCGTTTGGTAGAGGAATTGAAACATTTCTCTATTTTTCGTATATTGTCATAGTGGACAATGCTTCTACGGATGACAGTCTTTCCCATCTTTCCGCCCCTACAGAATGAGCGAGTAAAAGCTTTGCGCAAAAGGAGAATCAAGGATATGGAGCAGGAAACAATCTGGGGCTTCGCTTTCTTTTGAAAAAATGGAATGCGTCATGCTTTTTTAGCCAATCCGGATACATCCTTTACGGAAGAATATTTTTCCTGCCGTGCTTTCTCTTTTTCAAAGGGAAAGAGAAGCGGGACTTGTTTCAGGAGTGATGCAGGACGGTATCGGATTGCAAAAAGACCGCGTGGAAGCTTCACGGCTTTTTCCTATCCCTCCTTGCTTCCGGGTCCACTTTCCAGAAGAGTTTTTCCTCTTACCTATTCTATAAAAAGCATATTTGAAACAGAAGCCTTATGTGCAGGTAGATTGTCTTCATGGTTTTGCCTTTTGCTTTTTCTAAAGAATCTTTGAAAAGCGGAGGTTTTTGACGAGGATTTCTTTCTTTATGAAGAGGAAAATGTTATTGCACAGCGCATGAAGAAAGTAGGCTTCAAAGTTTTTTATGTACTGCGGTGAGCTATTTACACCAAGACAGCGGAAGTACCGGAAAAAGCATCAAGTCTTTAGTGAAAAGAGAAAAATCCGGCAGGCATCGGAGAGACTGTATTACAGTAAATATCTGTCTAGTGGGGTAGTTCAAAAAGCTGCTGGTTTATATTTTTCCAGACGATTGTATTGCTGGAAACATTGCTTTATGAAGCTTTATTCCGTTAAGAAGAAACAGAGCAGATAAAGCAATACGGTAGAGTGGGAATGAAGCAAAAATCATAGAACGGAAAAAGAAATCGAAAAACATTCAGTTTGGAGGCTATTTTGCAAAATCATTGTCCTGTGTACGTATAATGGCGAAAAATACTTGAGAGAGCAGATTCAGTCCTTGCTCACTCAGGATTATTCGGGAGAACTTTTGCTCCTTCTTTCCGATGACGGATCGACCGATGGGACAAAAGAGATTTTACGGAAAACCAAGGATGAATACGGAGATAAGATTTTTCCTATATGATAAAGGGGGAATCATCCGGCTCTGCATGGAAGCATTTCCTGATGATTCTTTCTGCTCTTGCAAATCAAACAATTCCGAATTTTCCTTATGAAAAAGATGGAATATGTCTTTCTTTCGGATCAAGATGACTTGTGTTTTCCCGATAAAATTTCCGCTTTGACAGAGGCTTTGCAGGAGGCGGAAAAGCGATATGGAAAGTCTTGTCCCCTACTTTGCCACTCGGATATGGAAGTGATAGACGAAGGGGGAAAGAAGATAGCGGATTCCTATTTCCGTTATCAGAAGATGCTCTGGAAAAAGGACCGCTTTTCCAATCTCCCTCATACAAAAATCATGTTACGGGTGCTGCAATAGGGATGAATCAGAGTCTTTAGCGCCTATCTAAAGAAGTTGCCTGACTTTTGTCTATATGCATGACCAGTGGATTGCCCTTCTGGCAGCGGCCTTCGGTCATATTGTTGTGCTTCCGAAGGCTCTCTACGCTTATAGGCAACATGGGAAAAATGTTCTTGGCGCTAAAAAGGGAAGCGCCATAAAAGAGCTGGAGGAACGACTCGGTATGAGCGCCAAGGAGAAGGCCGAATCCGATAAAAAGGGCGGAAGAGGGATACTCGCTTTATTTCGCCAGGGAAGAGAATTGCAGAGGCTTTATGGAGAAGAATTGTCGGAAGCAGACAGGAGAGTGCTGGACGCCTTTTTATCTTTTGGAAAGAGTCTCCTGATTCAGCAGATTAAAACAATGTTACAATACAAAAATCTATCCCTTGCCCTTTTACCGCGCTATAGGGGCTATGCTCTTCTCCCGAAAAGAGAAGGAGAAAAAGGGATAACTTGGCTGATAGGGAATTGGAAAAAGAAGAATGCGATATCCATCGGATAATTGGAAAAACCAGAAATCGGAAAAACCAATAGAAAATGAAAAAGAGAGTTTCATGAAAAACCATTAATCTCGGTCTGTGTGGTTACATACCAACATAAAAAGTATATAGGGAGTGTCTTGATTCCATTCTTAGCAAAAGGGCGAGTTTTTCTGAAATTTCGTCCATGATGATGCATCAACAGACGGCAGTCAGGAGATGATTCGAGCTTATCAGGAAAAATATCCGGATATTGTTTTTCCTATATTACAAAAAGAGAATCAATACTCTCAAGGAAAGCATAATATTACGGGAATCTTTAACTTTCCAAGAGCGAAGGGAGACTTCATCAGCGTCATCGACGGAGATGATTTTTTTCTTCGGAGGAAAAAGCTGGAAAAAGCAACGGAAAGCCTTGGAGGAGCATCCGAGGCAATCCTTTCCTTCCATCCTGTAAAAGTGATTTATGGAGGATGGAAGAGAGGGACCGAAGAAGCTCCTTATGCCCTATGAAAAAGGATTGTATTATCAGCGAGAAGGAACTGATTACGCATAGAGGGGGATTGCTTTTTCCTCCATGTTATTTAGGAGAAGTCTGCTTTATGATGATACAGACTCTCTTAAGCTTCCCGAGTTTTATTATGCCTTCCCGGTGGGAGACAGACCCTTTGAGCTTATGACTGCTTTAAAAGGAAAAAGCAGTATATCTTTCAGAGGCTCTTTCTGCTTTTACCGTTTTCACCTCTCCGGATCTTGGACTGTGACCCAGGGAGGGAGAAAGCAAAAAGGAAGCAGGAACAATATTTTCAGGAAATGAAACAGGGCTATGCTCTTTTTCTTAAGGAAAGTCAGGGAAAATACAAGCATGAAGTGGAAGAGTCGATTCATAGGCTTTCTTTTTCCATTGCTATGAATCTTCGGGATTTTTCTGAGATATATAGTAGGGAAAATCGTTCTTTGTATAAGGAATTAAGTGTAAAGGAAAAGCTCTTACTTCGTTTGGAATCGCATCTTCCCGGTCTTTACCGGTTTTTACAGAGACATTTCGGAATGGAAAGAAATAAAATCTAAAGTTGGAACACATGAAAATAAGAACACGATAGAAGAGAATAAGGGTACAAGAAGTATAAAATCCTGAAGGACAAGGAAGAGGGATAGTTGATGGCGGAAGAAAAGAGTCAAAATTAGAAAGTAGTTTCAGGAATGTTCTGAAGTTTTTGGAGCAGATTTCCTATCAGGGAATCCAGCTTCTCTTTTCCATTGTCCTGCTTCGTCTGCTTACGAAGGAAGATGGGGCAGTAGGCATCATTTCTATCTTTATCAGTATTGCGAACAGCTGATTCAAACCGGTTTTTCGCAAGCTTTGATGCAGAAAAAGGAAAATCAAGGCAGTTGATTATTCTACGGCTTTGTTTTCTTTTCCCTGCTTTTGCGGGCCCTTCTGTATCTTGTCTTCCTTAGTCCTTTTGTGGCGGCTTTCTATCAACTTCCCTTATTGACGGACTTTACGCCTTATGGCGCCCTCCTTTTTCCGGGAGCGATTTCTCCATTCAGCTTGCGTATGCAAGCCGTGCTTTGTCTTTTCGCCCAATATTCCTCTGCGCTTTCTTTCCTCTCGGGTATCTTTGCGATAGTTCTCGCCATGAGAGGATTTATGCGCTATGCCATGGCATATCAACAGATTATTTTTAGCTTCTCTTCTGTCCTTGTTTTACTTATTCTCTTACCGTATAAACCGACTTCGGATTTTCCGTTCGTTCTTTGCAGAGTCTTTTTGGATTTAGCTGGAAGCTTCTTTTATCGGGAGACTGTGGACCAAACATGGCAGAATCTCTATGCGCTCCTTATTGGGAAGAAGTATTCTGTAGAAGAGTTGGCACTCTATAATCGAGGAGAGATGTTTCGAAGCTGATTTCGCTACCCTTTCCTCCTTGGTTTCCTCGGTTCTTTTCCCGCTTTTTCGAAGTTGCAGGAGAAGGAGAAACTGCTTAAAAGGGAGTTAAAAAGAGTGTTTCTTTATCGGCATTTTTGCTTTTTCCGCTGCTTTTTGGACTTATGGCAGTGGGAAAGCCCTGATTATACTCCTTCTTACGGAAAAATGGATCGCTTTTACCCCATCTCTCACTTTTCTTTCTCTGTTTATCTGCTTTTCCCCGCACATGATCAACTTGCAAGTCATGAATAGCCAGGGGCGCTCGGATTTGTTTTAAAGATTGAAATACAAAAAGATAGTGGGATTTTTGATTTTGCGAGTAACCCTGCCTTTGGGCTCTTCCGTTTTTGTGGGGGAAAATCATAGGAGATTGGATCTGCTTTTATTTGAATACCCGACCGAATAAGAAGCTATTAAATTACGGTTGTAGAGCAGATTCGAGAAGTGTTTCCTTCTCTTTTGCAGCTCTTTTCATGGCAGCCTGGTTTATCAGACAGGTATTTTTAGAGGAGTGGAAGAACCTTCCGACTCCTGATTCTAATCCCTATGGGGATATCTTATCTTATCTTTTCATATCTATGGAACCGGGAAACCCTGTCTTACAGTTTTCAGCCTTTTTCCGTCTTTTTCCGCCTCTCCAGATAAACGAAGCAAGTCTCCGAATCAGCCTCGCTTCGATCTGCAGATAACGAGAGGGAATTCCTCGGAAATCCGCCTGCTTCATCGTCTTTCTTTCCCGGAATCCCGGTACGGAGACCTTTTTCGGTACGCTTTCCCGTAACCTTTTTCTGAAAATAGATGGCCTTTATACAAAATCCAAGTAAAAAGGGGATAAAATTCAGGACTTTCAGGAATAAGGAAAGTTCTTATAGAGGAGAAATACGGAATTTCTGGCAGAAAGCTCTACCTTGAAATTACTGTACTTTCCCCCTGCTTGTTCCGGAACCGACATGCTTACAAACTGCTTCCGACAGAAGTAAATCTTATAGCCATAAAGCTGTGCGCGGAAGGAAATATCGACATCCTCCAGATAAGCGAAGTGCTTTTTCATCAAAGAGACCGGTTTTTCCAAGGCATCGATAGAGTGAGAGTGCTGCTCCTGCGCAGGCGGAAAACACTTCTTCCGGAGTATTCCAGTCACTCATCCTCAAGACCTCTTTGAAAAGAAATCCCAAAACGCAAAGCTCGTCGTATCATCCATTAGCCTTGGATCATGCATCTTTACCATTTTAGAGGAAAGGCAATACTTTTTCGCCCTTCGCTTCCTTTTCTTCCATAAATTCGACCAGTTTTTCTGACGAAAAAGGGATCCACTTCCGCATCGTTATTAAGAAGAAGGCATAGCGGGCGCTGGCTTTGGCAAAAAGAATTCCCTGGTTTACTGCTTTTGCACCGCCGTAATTCTCCTCGTTTCTCAATAAGAAGGACACGTTCGGTCTCCATATAAGATTTTATGCTTTTTATGCTCCGTCCTGGAATCGTTATTCACAAATAAAATAGAAATCATGCTTGCTTTGGTTTTCCAAAGCAAAGCATGCACTTTTCTAAAAAATGATTTCCGTTGTAATTCGGAATGATAATACATGTTTTCATAATTTTTAAGCATTTGGCTCAATCAAGTTATTGGCAGCTTTCTTTGCAGCCTCTTTTTAGCAGAGGCTTCTTTGTGCAGCATCTTCGGCATTTTGCTGCCCCTACTAGTTGCATCCGTGGGGTCATAGTTCTGTTCTCTTGGAATAGCCTGCATGATAGCATCCTTTTCAACAGGTCCCTTGTCCCATGCATCAGAGTAGATGATGACCGGTGTACCGTTTTTACAATTTTCATAAAACCCAAGCGGAATCAATTGCTCTTTTAAGCGGATACATCCGCCGGAGATAGCCTGGTCCATAAAGTTGTAGTTAATCGCATCAAAGCTTCTCGCATCGGCTCTTTCGTAGAGAAGAGAGTGAATAATGAAGCCCTTTATAGAACCGGAAAGGAACTGGGTATAGCAATCTTTGTGCATAAAGTGCCAAACGATATTTTTCGTAAATCTTTGAAGCTGCCCAGCGGTGTTTCTGTTCCCGTACTGCACATTAAAGTCTTATAGGAATAGTAAAGTTTCCGCTTTTCGTCCTTTGCCATCACATACAGAGTTCTTGTTGCCTTTTATTAATCCGAATCACATAAGACCTGGCTTCCCATAATCGGTTCCAGATCCTTTTGCAGAATTCCTGTTCATTGAAGCAGAGCTTGTAACCGCCCTACTCTTTCCATCCCTTCTGCGCAACACCATTTTCAAAATAATACTGGTTGGAGTCGCTGTCAAAAAGCGAAACCGGTAGGCTTCTCCGCTGGCAAGGCGATACTTTGCTTCATTTTCTTCAAAATAAATACCTTCCTCGTAGGCGCTGTCCAAGGCTCTGCTCTTCTTCCGCTAAAGGCGGTATTGTTATTCCAAAGCGTAATCTTTAAACCGACGATATATTTTCCGTTTCCGATGCTTCCGCAGGCTTCCCCGCTTTTGCCCAGTCTGTTACGGTTCCGCTGACGAACAGCTCTGTAATAGACTCGCCAAACTTATGGGTATATCCTTTACTCTGACCATGATAGCGGTTACCGTACTTCTATCCGGTGTGGTTTCCAAAGCAGCTCCACGGACCCCATGCACCTTCCGTAGTGTAGGTTCTGTAATACCATCTTCCTACGTTCTGGTGTTCCATATGATTCGTTTAAAGCCTTCCGGACTGAAAGTGATGGTGACTGATTGTCCTGGGTATATCCGTAATCGATTCGATCTCCTGCAGAGTTGTAAATGTAATAGGTTGCAAGAGGAACCAGATTCAGTACTGGATCTTCAGCAACATCCGCATCATGCGGTGTTGTCATAAAGGGACGGATACTGTCGACGTTCAGTTCCGTATGCTCAAAAGAACCGTCAGAAACCAAATGTTTCCGGATTGGGCACTTCCCTACAGTGCTGTTTCCGGTTTTGCCCCGGTCCGACAACGATGCTTTCCGACTGTGTTTTCCTGCACCCTGTGTATCAGAAGACACAGGGTATCGGCTAGAGCTAGAAAGGGCTGCGATAGAGTTAAGCCGAGCAAGATGCCGAGGCAGCGAGCTTCTTCGCTTTATCTACATGATACATAACCTCCTTCATATAGGGCATTTCGTCCCATCTCTCTAAATTGTAGAAATGAACTATACGCTTAGTATTTTAAAATCTAAAAAGCTTTTAAATCATTCTTAAGAACCTTATCATAAATAAGTAGAAAAGTGCCACCGGCATTTACATTTTCAGCTTAATACTATAAAAATTGTAAAAATCTTGTCAGAATTGGAAGAAAAAAGGGGGAAAATCCAATGAAAAAGACGGAAATCTTTGTGACCAGGTCCAGTCTTCCGGCATTAGAGGAGTTTATTCCCTATCTTGAGAAACTTTGGAAGAGCAGATTCCTTACCAATATATGGGCGAATTTCATGAAGAACTAGTGAGAACTCAAGGCATCTTGGGGTAAAGGAAGTTGAGCTTTTTACGAACGGGCATCTTGCTTTGAGTTTTTACTGGAGTGCTTTGGAAAGGAAGGGAGATTATCACCACCCCCTTTTTCCTTTGCCAGTACAACGCACGCCACTGTAGAAAAGGCTTTACCCGGTTTTTGTGATATTGATGAAGAGGATTTTACCATTCACCCCGATGCAATCAGAAAGAAAATAACGGATAAAACAAAGGCGATTCTTCCGGTTCATGTCTACGGCAATCTCTGTGATGTAGAGGGACTGGAAGCGCTTTCAAAAGAGTATCATATCCCGGTGTTTCTACGATGCGGCCTCGCGCCTTTTTGAGCTGATTCAGGGACGTGGCATAGTTTTGGTGCCGCTTCCATGTTTTCTTTTCATGCCACGAAAGTATTTCATACGATAGAGGAGGGCAGTGGTTTCCGGGAGGAAAACGCCGCTCTTTTTCAGAAACTCTATGAATTGAAGAACTTGGAATCCCTCGACAGGAAGAGAAAGAGCGCGGGCGGAAAATGGAAAATGAACGAGTTTTCCGCTGCAATGGGACTTTCTGCACTTGAAACATCTCCTGAATATATTGGTGGGGCGGAAAAGAGTCTATGAGCTATATAAGGAAGAACTCTCAAGGATTGGAAAATCTTTATTCCCAAAGGAGCATAGGACCTGGAAAGAACTATGCATATATGCCGGTTCGTCTTCTGGAGAGGGAAAGAGAGATGAAGTATTCCTTGCTTTGGAAAAAAGAAGGGATTCATGCCAGAAAGTATTTTTATCCCTGTATTAATGCTTATGACTGCTATAAGGGACGGTTTAACGAAGAGGAAACACCGCTTGCAAAAACGGATTTCAAAGAAATTCTGACGCTCCTGATTTATCCTGAGCTTTCAGAAGAAGATATTCTGCGAATTGTAAAAATTGTAAAGACTGTTATGAAGTAGATAGGACAGAACAAATGAAAAGAGAAAAAGAATTTCTGCTTACCGCCATAGGTTCCTTTTTCCGCAAGGGCAATTATCAAAAAGACTGAAAGAATTGGGTTTTTTGTCGTTCGGAATGGATTGTTACCTGAAAGAGTGGGTGGTCAATGCTTTAGTGGACGGTTTTATACAGGTTCCTTTGGTTTCGAAGGAAGAGGATTATGAGGAAGCTTGTTTTTCCATTGTAGAAAACAGGGGATTGACGCCATTTTTTCCTCTTACTGACTATAGAGTAGACATATTTTTATAAAAACAGGATATGAAGAGAAGGGAATAGTGCTTCTCCTGCCAAAAAGGAGACCTTTCTTTGATTCCGAAACAAGTATCTTCTTGGAAGAAACTTATCCTTATCCATGGAGAAAGGCTTTTTCCGTTATAGAAGGGAAAGGCTATGAAGAAATGGATTTTTCCGAGCCGGAGTTTCCTTGGTTGCAAAGTTGAAAAGCGGCAGGTCTTCAGAGGGACTTCATTAGCATTCATTCAGAAGATCAATTGGGCTTTTTCTTAAATCAGGTTTTTAGAGAGCAGAAGGAAGATGCCTATTTTTCAGAAACACATCCAGGGTAAAATCTATACCGTAGACCTTTTTCCGGGGAGAACTGGAGTGGAGAGAGCCCTTGTAAGAAGAGAAGAACTTCGGACAGGAAACGGAGCGGGAACCAGTGTCAGGATTTTACCGAATGAGGCTTTGGAGAAAATATCACTTAAGCTCATGGCAGACCTAAAGCTCTATGGTCTAGTGATATGGAGTGGATTTATGAAGAAGAGGAGAGATGCTTTTTATTTTCTGGAGTGTAATCCCAGACCCTCCGGAGGAATCGGCTTTTTCTGAAATGGCTGGAGGAGATTTTGTAGGATTTCTGATGGAGGAGAGTTTTCCGAAAGAAATGGTGAAGAGCGAGAGAAACGAGAGAAAAACGTAGAAGACAAGATGGAGTATTTGACCAAGATTCGTTTACGGAAGTTACGGAAAGAAGTCTATGAGGATTACTACCTATCCGGTGAAGAAGAGGAGGCAATGAAGAGAGAAAAACGGAAAAAGAAAGAGTTTTGTGGATTATTCGCATATAATGAAGCGAAAAAGTATTCTATAGGTAGGAGGATATCCTTTCTTTGACAAGGAGGCGGATTATGTAATTATTCCGACGGTTCTACAGAGTGAAACGGTACTTTCTCTGTGAAGAAAAAGGATATTCTTATATTGCACTCGTCCCAAAACCTGGGCTTAAATCCGCTTGTTTCAGGACTCGGTATGCGCTATGCGCATGAGCATGATTTTGATTTTTGCTTTGCAGTTTGACGGTGATGGGCAGCATAGGGCGGAGGATGTAAGTGCTCTATTGAAAAAGGAAGAGAAGAAGGTGATACTGTCTGTGGGCCTCGGTTTTTAAATAGGGATTTAGTCCAAGAGACTTAGGCTCAGCTCTTTTTAGAGTTGATTTTTCTCCTGCACCGGAAAGAATTTGCACTCGATCCGACTTGCGGACTCTGATTATATGGAAGATGAGGCAATTACCCGCTTTTCTTTGAAAAAGAATTTTTTCCGGAGCCGGATACCCTGGCACATCTCTCCTTCTTGCGGGGATGAGTATATCGGAGGTTCCTGTAGAGTAAGAGAAAAGAGAGGAAGGAGAACTCTACTTAAGACCGTTTAAAAGCGATGCAATATATGGCGAGGGTGGGACTATCCATTTCTATTTTACGGTAAAAACGAAGTAGCGCAGGAGAAAGGGCACATGATAGGAGAAAACAACTTGATGAAAACGATGTTCTGTGGAATGCATTGCATGACTTATGCCATGGCTTCCATGGTTTTTGGCTTTTGTTTTGTGTATTTTAGAGAGAAGGAAGCGGGATTGGTTTTGCTACTCCATACTGGGGCAGCAGTTCTTTATTCTGGCTTACTTTTGGAATTCGTCCTTTTCATATTACGGATATGAGAGAGAATTTTCTTTTCGTGATTACCATTACTTTCTGAATCTTAAGCTCTTTTCGCCGTACTCTTTTATCTATTTTTCTTTTATATCAATATACAAATGGAAGCTATATGGTGGAAAAGGTCTCGATTCTCTTTCCCATGTCTATATAAAAATTTTAGACTTTGCGATATCGATGTTTACGAGTCGGAACTGCAAAAGGCGAGGAAAATTATATAAAACGGGTAGTCTCTAGAACCATCCTTTCCACTCTCGTTCTGCTTTTGCAGTCTTTTGCCCACAAAACACTCTGCTTGGCGTTATCCTGATGAACTTGAGTCAGGTTCTTTCTTTATCTCTTTGCCATTTTTGCCTTTAGAGAAAACAAAGGAACTTGAGGCAGTAAATCTAAGGGAGAATAAAGTTTTCATGCAGAAAATGAAAAAGCTTTATTTTCCGGGCAGTGTTTTCTTTTTCTTTCCGTATTCTTGGATTTTTATGTCTTTTTCTCCTTCCAAATATGCTGTGGATGCAGTGCTGGGATCTTCCCATCCGGTATCTATAATCCCTTTTTATGCCCAGTATTTTTATATATCTCCTGAGCCAATTTTATCATTCGTCCTGCACTACTGACCTTCGCTGCACTTTTTGGCAGACGGGGACAAATTGTGGTTTAAAAAGAGGAGAGCAGTTTAATGAAGAAGCGTTTACTCCTGTCCTGCTCTCGGCTGGCGTTTCTCCTTTCTCCTCCTCTTGCTCTATGGATTTTGGAGAAGCTTTTAGGTCCTGCTTTTTCCGGGAAAAATAACAGAGAAAGATGACCTTCTGTCTTTAATACTGGGGGATGCTTTTATGCTGCGAATCTGAATACTATATCTTGGTCAAAGAGACAACAGTGTAGAATCTTCACGGGCTATGCTCCGAGCAGTCCTTTTCCTTCTTTACATGGATCTTATGGTGCAAGAAGCCGATCTTTTTGCGTCTATAACAGTTTGTCTCTGATGATGTTATCCTCTTCTTTTTCTCGGTAGCCATGTTAAAATAGCGGGCAGAAAAGGAAAATGAGGAGCAGATGGAAAAAGGGAAGGTCAATGTGGAATATAAGGTTATAGAAAGAGCCTCGGTGTCCGGGTGTCTTTACAGCGACAAACCGAAGAAGCTTCTTTTGATGTGATTATTCCGTGCTATAAGCCGGGAGAGAAGTTTTGAAAGCTTTTGAAAGCCCTGAAAAGCAGTGAGCTCTCCGAAAAAGGTAATTTTAATCAATACGGAAGAACGGTATTTTCCAAAAGACGTATTAAAAGGGATAAAGTTGATATTCTGTTTACACCATATTTCCCGTAGGGATTTTGACCATGCCTACAAGAAATCTTGGCGTTTCCTTTTCGGATACTCCGTATTTTTATGTATGACAGATGATGCGGTACCCGCAGATGAAAAATGACGAGAGCCTTGCTTTCCGCTTTTTCTCAAGATTCAAAAATTGCAGAGGTCTATGAGAAAGTGCTGCATAAAGGAAAAGTTCCTTTGATGAGCGACTTTCCTGAACATTTAATTACGGAGAAGCTCAGATTAAAAGGAATGGAGGACTTGAATAGACTGGGAATCAAATGTTTTTCGCATCGAATGTCCGTTGTATGTACAAACGGGAGATTTTCTTCTTTGGGAGGTTTTCTGCACGATTCGACTATTTTTAACGAAGATATGATTTTGCAGCCAGAGCGGGAGCAGGCAGGATATAAGGTTGCTTTATCAGGCGGAAGCTGAGGTCATCATCCTATCGCTTCACTGCTTTGCAGCAGTTTAGAAGAAATTTGATTTCTAGGAGTTTCTCACAGGGATTATCGAGAGATTTTTGATTTGGTTCCACCCGGAAAAAGAGGGAATCAGGATGATTATGCAAAATAGTAAAGCAGTTCTTTCTGAAGGAAAGGCATATTTACTTTTTCCCTTGTTTTTCCGTACTGTATTTCGCTCTGGCTATAAGGCGGGAAGAATATTCCTCGTATACCGAAGTTTTTACTACGGCGATTTACCTTAAACCCACAGTATTTTTCAGAACAAGAAAAATTCTTTAGAGGAAATTTTGGAAATTAGAGGCGGAAATAAGATGACTTTATTATTTCGTATTATTTTTGTTGGCAGTTTGTCTATTTACCTATTTCTTTTTGCATCATTCAATTAAGAAAGAAAGAATGCGCATTGAAGAGAGTATATTTGGCTGATTCTCTCTGTTACTGTTGGTTTTTCTATTTTCCCGGGGATACCGGATATCTTGGCAAGACTGCTTTGGGATGTATTCCATGTATGAACTCTTTTTGTTCGTGATTTTTATTTTACTGCTTCTGTCTCTTCTATGTGAATGCGGGCCTTTAGGGAAGCTGAAGAACGTAAAGACTTTGGTGCAAAAATGAAGCCTTTACGATAGGAGAGAAAGAGAAAGACCGAGAGAGAAAAAAGAGTAAAAGACAGTCAGAACAGAGAAACAAAAGAGAAAAGACAGATAGAGTAGTATAGATCAAAAAGGGTGAGAAATTAAAGAAGGATGATGAGTAGAAATGATTAAATTGTTGAAGATGCGAGTGTATCCTGCTTTCGAAGAGAGGTGTTCTTTTCTTTTTCCTTCCGTCCTTCTTTTCTTTTGGTATTTTTCTGTTTTTCTACCAGGCTTTCTCAAGTGTATTACAAAGTGATGCTTTTGGGTTCTGTTTATTCTTTGTTTTGATGCTGCCGTCCGCCCGGATGAAGTTCTACGTGCGGGAGCATACGAGCTTTTCAAAATGCTGGGAACGCCCAGCCTTATATGATCATGACGGTAATCTGCGTACTGAAAAGAAGATATGGAAATAGATGATTGGAGGAGACAATAAGCTGATGAGGCTACTGCTTTTTGGAATGTTCATTCAAAGGAACAGATTCTGGAAAAGACAGCTTTAGATTTTTTGCAAAGGAGGGTGGATATGGCTATACTCCTGCAAAAGACCGGTTCCTACTACACCTTTGCTTATTTCTTTCCGGCTCTGGGATTTAGTTTTCGAAGACTCATCCGCTTCTCGTTTCACACTTCTTTACTCGGGCGCTTTAATTTATTGTTTTCGGCCTTTATGGGTGCCATTACAGAGAAGATGCCCTTTGGGAGAGAAATGCTTTTTCGATTTCCTCGTTTCTATGACCTTGGAACTCGTTTCTTCTCTGTCTTTATGATACCTTTATTCTGGCACTGAGCTTTGTTCTTCTTCTATAGTGCTGACCATCAGCATCGGGAAGAAAAAGCTGGGGCTGAAGGAAGAGAATAATCTGTCTGGCTGTTCTCCTTTCTCCCTGTAAAATGATTTATTCTATGCTTTTGCATCTTGCGTAGTGGTATCGCATCGAAGATTTTCTTCGCCTCTCTATTTTCTTTGCTATCTTTGGCCGTAGGGACTTTCCATCGTTCTGGCGTACTGCTTGTAAAACTTTGATCTTTGAGTCGTTACCTAAGACCCCAGGCGGATACCGTAAATGTGTCCGATGTAGTGGGAGACTTGCAAGTAAGAGGAAACCTATAATCGTAGAGAGACCCTTCGTACGCCGGATGTATTTTGTAAAGATACTTTCGAATACTTTTTATGATTAAGGGCAAAGAATACCTTTAACTATGGTGGGGAACTCTGACAGTTTGATAAGGGTTTCCTTTCCGGTAGTTTTGCTATCTTTTCTTCCTGTTTCCTTTTTGCTACTGCAATTTTGAGAGAGAAGAAAGCAATCCGACATATCCTCAATATTGCGCAAAGAACCGTGTTTTTCTCTTGAGCGTAGGTCTTGTTCTTGTGACACTTACAATGATGCTCTTTTGCTCACCCGAAGAGGACAGAGATTATGTTCTGGGAGTGCAGGGCGCTTTATTCCTGTTCTACCCTTTCTTATTCTTCTTTCTTGTTCCTCTTGGCTTAAGAGGAAAAAGGGGAAAAGCTTGCCAGAGGGATCCTGCTTTTTCAGATACTTGCCAATTTGGTATTCTGTATATACACTCATTATTATTTCAGTCTTAAGAAAATGAGGTAAAATTTGTTTTTGATCCGTTTTTCCTGAAAGGAATAGAATTTGTTCAGTTTATTAAGAGAATGTACAAAAAGCATAAGATGATTTTGAGCTTGCGTGAGCTGACTTTCGTAAGCGCTTTGTCGGATCTTATTTTGGTGCGGTCTGATGTTTATTCCAGCCTTTGGTTACCATTGCCATTTATGCCTTTATTCGGACCATACGGGTTTTAAGTCCAGTCCTCCCAGTTGAAACATGTAAGCTATACCCTGTGGCTTATTCCGCATTGTTCCTTGGTTCTCCGAAATTATGAATATGAATACCGACTTTTATAGGAGTATCATTATCTGGTGAAAAGGTTGTTTTCCCGATAGAACTTTTTACCGATTATTAAGCTTTAAGCTGTCTTTTGGTACACTGTTTTCATACGTGATGTTTCTATTTGTTTATGGAAAGTTTCAACTCCAGCTGGCTGCAGGTTTTCGTATTATTCCTCATGTGACAGCCTGTGGTCTTGGCTTAAGTTTATTTTACTCTGCACTCGTATTTTTAAAGATATGCAAATAGATTGTGGGCATTGTTTTGCAATTCAATTTGATGGTGCCCATTATGTATGATGAGCTTTTGTTTACCAACAAAGCACCCTATACTGAAAATATCTTTCCAGCTGAACCTTCTACTATATTGTGGCGGATATCGTGATCTGGATGATTACCGGAAACTTTTCTTTGAAAGACCGACTGATTTTATTTTTGGGCGTTGTTACTTTTACTTTTTATTTATTGACTGCGTTTCTTTAGAAGCTATGTCCTCATTTTTCCGATGTGCGTAGAGGAAAGCATGCTATCTCTGATTCGTGTATTATTTTTACTTTTTAACTTTTTAACCTTCGGCAGTCTTTCGTCTGTTTTTCTTCGAAAGAAGGAGAGAACGAAAGAAAGGATCTGGAAATGCCTATCCATTGTGCAACGGAAAGCTGAAAGCGATATTAAGAATCTGTAAAGTTGAAGTACAGGCTGAAGGGCTTAAGAATATCCCGAAGGATGAGGCGGTACTTTTTGTAGGAAATCATCGTTCCTATTTTGATATTGTAGAAGTCAGCTCATGGAAAATGTCACAGGCTTTATCAAAGGATAATTTGGCGAAGATTCCGACTCTGAAGCTCTGGATGGAAGAGCTGCACTGTCTCTTTTTCTGACCGAAAATAATTTAAAAGCAAAATCTTAAGGTCATTATTGAGGCAATTGCTGAAATTAAAAGAGGCATTTTCATCTGATTTCGATCCTGAGGATCGAGAGCAAAAGGAGCAAGTGAAGAAGAATTACTTCCTTTTAAGGAAGGTTCTGAAAGCTTGCGGGAGCGACCGGTTGTAAAGATTATCCTGCTATGATTAACACAAGAAAAATCATGAAGAGGATTTAAGACTGAAAAGCACTAAAGTGTATGTACGTTTTGGGGAGCTGATTCTGCTTTCTGCGCTTTCTGAAGAGGATAGAAAGTATGCTGGAAAGTATGCGGAAGAAAAAGGTACTTTCCATGATACGGGACTTAAAGCAAAGAACGGGATGAAGCAAACTGAATCTTTTGAAACCGTCGGATGGTTTTCAGATGACTGGCTACTGTAAAGTCGTCGAATCAACTGAGAAAAGGATGTATTATGAACGGCAGGAAGGTCTGAGGTGTAGATGGGGCTGATAGAGATTCGTAAGGAGCTCGATGGAGATAGATCGAAGCTCGTAGAACTGTTCCGGAAAAGGATGGAGCTTGTAGGGAAGTCGCGAAGGATAAGCTGAAAAGCGGTAAGGCGGTTTTTGACGGAGGGAAGAAGAGAGTTAAAATGCGGTGTCTGCCATGTAGAAGAGGAAGATCGCGATGAAGGCCTATGGAGGGAGCTTTTCTCGGAGCTGATGACCCTTCCAGAAGGAGACAGGTACAGTATCTGAAAGAAGCGGGAAGAAGCAATCTTTTTCATCCCAGCGGATAAACTGATCTTTCCGGACTTGCTTTTCAGGGACTAAAAAGGAGCCATCTCTACCTTGCGGGAAGACGAATTTTCCTGGATGAAAATATGGATTTGCTCTTGGTACTTTAGAGATGTATTTGATGCAGTAGAGGAAGGAAGAGCGGATTATGGAATCCTTCATGGACAATTCCACTTACGGGATGGTATAAGACAACTATGATCTTTTAAACGCTACCCATCTATGGTCGTTTTGGGGAAATTCAATATTGACCCATCCCACCGCCTTGCAGAGTCGAGAGGGATTGGACTGGCAAAGGTCTATTCTCATCCGCAGGTTCTTTTCGCAATGCAGAGAATTCTTCTATGCGCATCCTGACATAGAATAGATTCCAGTGCGAATACGGCACTGCTGCAAAGGAACTTTCCGAATCCGAGAAGAGGGAGCCGGGCCGCTTTGCAGTAAAAGCTAGAAGCTGCTGAGTATTGCGGGCGTAGGTATTTTCACGAGGAACAACTCAGTAAAGAAGAGAACGCAACCGTGTATTTTCTCGGAAAGAAAATATATACAGAGGATGCATATAAGTTAGCATCAGCCTGATTTGTTCCGATAATGGTGGGAAGTCTCTATCAGGGTTTTTAGGAAGTTTTGGCGTGTAACGGCTTTGCCCGTAGCATGATTCAAAGTAGACCTGTGGGAGACGGCGCTCTTCCTATCACTGATTTTACGCATAAATATTGATGTCACCGGAAATCTTTCGACAGCAGAGTGCGGAAAAGTCGCCTTGTCTTACCTTGAAAGAAGAGGGAGTGATTTTCGTATTTTGGGGAATTATCCGAAGGAAAATAATAGAAGTATTTAGTGATAGGGAAAGACTTGCCATGAGCTTCTACTGGGTAAACTTGGAGACTGCATGCCGTTGAAAGCATAAGGAGGATTAATTGTATGGCAGCTAGATATACTGGTTGTTGACGATGAAAAGAAATCAGTGAGCTGTAGAAATCTCATCTGGTTTCCGACGGATATAAGGTATTTAAAGCCACAAATGCGGAAGAAGGTCTCAAGGATACCTGGGTGAAGCAAAGAAATTCATCTTGTTCTTTTTGTGATGTCATGATGTGGATGAACGGTTTTGGAAATGTGCAGAAAGATTCGGAAGCCCAAGATCCTGTGATTATGCTTTCTGCAAAGTCTGAGGATGTTGGATAAGATTGTGGGTCTTAGCAGGCGGTGCGTGGATGATTATGTCACCAGCCGTTTAACTTTGGAATTGACGTCGCCAGAGAAGTCTCAGCTTCGCTGTATAGAGCATACAGTTAAACCCCCAATGTGTGGGAACAAACTACATCAATAACGAAATCAATATTCGAAATATGCACATCATTGAAAGACAATCATAAGGTGATTATTGATGAGGAAGAGATAAAACTCACTCTCTTGAATTTGATATTCTTTCCTTTTGGCTTCCTAGCACTTTCGAAAAGTCTTTTCTACCGATGAAATCTTTGAAAAGGTGCGGAATGAAAAAGGTTTATGCGAGGCGAATAATACGGTTATGGTCCATATCCGAGACTGCGCGGAAAGATGTAGGCTGAAGACCAGAGAGAGGATAAGATCATTACCACTGTCTGGGGTGTAGGATATAAGATTGAGAAATAGGAGTTCTAAGTGTGACAAAGATAGATTAACGCACCATTTCGGAAGAGGTTATAATATGATGCAGACTTTCTCTCCATGTGATGCCTGCCACTTACCGCATTGGAGAGTGGTGGAGTGTTTTGCTGTTTTAACATTAGCTCTTTATACCAATTATCTTTATCAAATGGGGAACGACTCATCCCCTTGTTCTAGCCGTGCCTTTGCAGGCACAATCAGCATCCTGCTTTTTGTGCTTTTAGGCATAGTCCTGCTTGATTTCTGCCGTCCCTTTCTTTCTTCTGTAGAAAGACGGCGTAGGACATTGAAAAACTGGCAAAGAGCGGTAAAGCAGATTTCTGCCGGTGATCCAAACGGAAGCGGATATTAGCGGAGAAGGGAGAAATTGCTCATATTATGGAAAGTATTCGTCTTATGGAAGAGTGAATTGTCCTGCGTATAGAACTGGAAAAAGCAATGAACAGTCCAAACAGATTTGATTACAAATATAGCCCATGATTTACGGACGCCTTTATCATGTATTTTGAGGGTAATTGATTTGGATTAAAATAGTCAATCCGTGAATGAGAGGAGATGAAAGAGCAACTATTTGGAGATTGTATATAATAAGGCGCTTCTGTCTGCAAAACTGGATTGAAGAACTTTTGGCTCTCACCTAAGCTGTATGAAAAGATGAATAAGGAATATCATTACTTAACCAGTGGGTGAGCTTTCTTTTCTCAGCTGATAGAGGAATCCTCATCCGAACTCTGACTAATCTGAATGGAGGAGTTTACCTCCAATGGATATATATATTGACGAGATGGGGATCTTCGCTAGACTTTGACAATTTGATTACCAACGCTATAAAACATACGGTGCGGATGGAAAATGGTAAAACGTCTCGAAAGGAAAAACTGTCTGGTATCACGGTATTGAACTTGGTTATGCTATTCCCGAGAAATTACATCTTGATAAGTTCTATAGGGTGAATCTCCACCTACAAGCACCGAGGAATAGGCTTGGGGCTTTGCACAGAAAAATATTGGTGAAATGCATCATGGCCTGTAGAGGAAGTCCGGACTTATCAGGAAATTGATCCATTGTTACCCGCTATTGAGTACGAAGAGGAAAGCCTTTGAGGGAGTACGAAACTTCGGAAAATAAGGGCAGGCAAGGGAAAAGCAAAAGGAAGTGCTAAGAAGGTAACGCACGTGCGGAAGAGTGGAAAGCATCGAGCAACATACATTAAAGAAAAAATTTAGTGAAGAGGGGAAGAAAGATTGAAAAAACTATTTAATGATTCTTTTTCTGTTTTTCTTTTCGATAAGAGGATTTGCTGACGGACTGGAGCGGATGGTTCGCATTACGGAATTCAGATGGCGAAGGCGGGGCGGAATCTGCCTACAGATTAAGATAGAGAATACGGAAGAGCAGGCTTTTCGGGTACTTTGAATATCCTGCGAACTGGAAAGTATTATCAATATTCATCCGCTGGTGGTGGAAGGAAACAGCCTGAAGGAAGTAGATAAGAATTTGCTTCCTTCCGAGTGAATCGCTTTTTAAGTGTGGAAAACTTAAAAAAGAACAGTTGGTATTTCGCCGAGTAGGTTCGATGGCTTCCGGATCCGACGCGGAACTTTGATTGGAGTGGTACTTTCCCAAAATGGGATACATCGCTTTACAAATGGCAAGGGTAAATGACGGTCTTTAAAACCCGTGTTAAATTTACCGGAGACAACTTCCCTAGAAGAGGAGGCGGATCTCATTTTTAGATATGTTGCTGATCCGAATTTTGATTCTTCCTCCCAAGAGCAGGGAAAAGGAGAGTCTTTTAAGCATTATGTAGAGCACGGAGGAGTTCTGCTTTTTCTTTATCCGAGAATGGATGCAGACTTTCAGAGGATTTTCATCTTTCATAACGCCACTTGATTTTCAAACCGCAGCCCTTTTGTAGAGAAAACGGCAGCGGAACTTTGATGAGGAAGGAATTTGAACAGGAAGTATTGGAAAATCTTACGAGTTTGATTTATTTGAAGGTGGAGTGAAGGGAAAGCAAGGTTTTCGGAGGGAACCCGTTTCTTTCTGTTTGTCCCATAGGAAACGGTCTTCAAGGTTCTGGGGCCAAGTGATTTACTGCAGTTGAACGTTATGCGACGGGAAGACAGTAGTTACATCGGTCGTTTGTTTCTTCAGATTTCAGGAAAACTGATCGATACCCTCTCTGTTTCCGCGCATCGGAGCGGAGCCTAAAACAGTATTGGGATTTGGGTATTGATGAATCTATCCATTTATCAAAGCTGCCGTCCATTCCTTTATATTTATTATTTTACTTTACACTGATTTTGGGGTCAGTTTTATTTTCTTATGCAAGCAACATTCTGTAAGAGCATATCGTCCCAGGCTATCTTTTGGCGCTGGCACTCTTTTGATATGGGCGTTGGCATGGGAACTCGCTTAACGGAAGCTTTATCGTATGTAAAGCTTCTGCAGCTGAACAAAGAGAGTGTAGATGAGGAATTATATTAATCTGCGTTCTCCGAAGAACGCAACTTTTCTGGGAATTCAAGGAATGATATGGTGTAAACCTAACCCAGGAAAGGCTTGACTATACCGGAGACTTAAGCGTTTGGCAGAAAGAGGAAAACTCAGAGTCGTAATGGAAATTCCTGCAGGAGCGAAAATCCGTTATGACATTCAAATGGGGTGTTTTCCGTCCGCATTATTTTCTTTTAAATAAAAAGGTCCTGGGTAATAAAGGGTGTGATAGGAGGAAGTGTAGCTTATTTGGTGGAGTCCTTCTGCACTGACCAATACAGAATATACCTTCCGATGCTTTTATTCTTCTATGGCAGAATTATTGTTGTAAACTGGAAAGGACAAAGCGTAGCTTGAGGTTGAACCACAGCAGTTCCCATCGGTGACTTTAATACCCCAGCTCTTTTTATTTACGGGAAAACAGTAAAAATTTTATCCGATTTATTTAGAGATCTATGGTTATCGGATGTCTACTTGGTGATTGCAAGAGTGTGATGCTATCCGGAATTTATGGACGGCCCCAGAAAGAAAGGAATCGAGAAAAACTTGGAACAATACGGTATCAGTATCACTTCCGCATCCATGGAACTGAGCAGAAGTGAGGGAGAGTCAAAGAATACAGTGCCCTTCTCGGGATCCCTACATTGAAAGCGGGAGTTCATCACCGGGCACCAATACCATGAATCCCATGATTCGCTGGAAATTGTCTACAACTTCGGGGAGAAGAAAAGATAGAGAGTATTTCGAGAGGTTGATGTAGCGACGGTAACCGCTCAGAATGAATTTTCAAGGAAATACATATATTTATAATCATTTTAATGAGGCTATGACAGTATCGGAAAGGAAGAGTACCAAGCGGTACACGTTTAAAGTCTATTTCAATGAAAAATGAATTGAAGCTTCGTTTTATCTCCAAGAGTCCTTGCGTTCTGGAATTGTGTGTAAGTACCTTCCCATGATTACCATTAGTGCCAAGGAGGAGATAGGATGATAGAGTTTAAATGTAAAAAGAGCTGGCAATTATCTGTTCTAAGTGACTTTTTCTCAAAATAGAGACAGGAGAATTTTCGGTCTCTTAGATTAGCGGATTCCGGAATGATTGCAGTGAAGTTTTTATGGGACTCAGTTCCCGGATGAAGGAACTACTGCGATAGATGACATGAAGCAGGAAGGAGTGAGAAGACTAAAAGACGTTTAAGTTATGTTCCACAGTAGGTTTTGGACGAGGTCCAAAGATGGAGGTCTTGAGTATTTGCAGTTTTTTGGTGTCCTGCTATCACAGCATGGAGACAGTAAGATTCGATCCTGATTCATATGCTGATGGAGCTTGCAGATATCAGCTCATGGAAATAGCCGCCCCATAGCATTTCCTAAAGATTTGGTGTTTCAGAAACTTTCCTTGTTCGTGCCATATGCTGCATGAGCCGAAGACTTTAGTCTTGACGAGCCGATGTCATCTATGGATATCTGGACAGCAACGAAACTGGCTGCTATGACTTATGAGCAGGGAAAGAGTATTTTTATGACTGTCCAGTCTTTCCGATTAATTCAGGCACACCTAGCCTTTCTTCAATAGGAAAGGTGATCTGAAAAGGATCATGCTCACAATTTTCGAGGTCAGTGAGCAGAATCCTATAGTGATTCAGTTGAGGGCAGATTTGACAGATATATGCTAAGTCTCTTAAAGAAAAAGGTAGTCTTATTAATCTGAAGGAAACAAAACTAATTGCTTTAAGGGGAACGAGAAGTTGGCAGAGCTTTGCTATGAATTGTGGATGCAGGGATTTGTCTCCACTCTTCAGAGAGGAAATATGGAAATATTTTGGAAAGAAGCAAAGGATGAAAGGATATCATCATGAATGAAATCCGATTTGGCGAAAGCAAACATTACTGTTCAACTGTATCTTTTTTTTGCCCCTTTTTTGATTTCTTTACCAACCTTATTCTTCTGATTGTTTATCAGTAATCTGTATTACATCTCCTTAATGGACTGCAAACAGGAGAGATTCGTTATTCCGCCTTTGCAAATATACTATTTGGTGGCAGTTGGTCTTTTCTTCTTTTCTGCTCCTTCGCGCGCAATTACAGTCCGGTTTGAGTATGGAAGAGCAGAATATGCTGGCAACCTCGGCACGGACCTGACAGTAAAAGCATTATCTTCGGAAGCTTTTCGGAAATTAGTACCTTGGGACTTTGGGCCTATCTTCCTCCTGCTTGCTACCGTATACGGCAGCGGAATTCCCAATTTATCTTTTCTTGTATTTTGACCTATGATTTCCTGCCTGTTTCTCAGTGCCTGGGAATTGTATGCAGTCTCTTTGGTTGTGGAAATATTGCCATGCTGTGGCTTTTGCGTATGGTCGCGTTTTTGTTTTGATGGGCCTGTTTTTTTATGGAATATATAATGCAAAATCAACTATATGGACTACGGGAATTTTGTTTTTCTTCTTCCTATTACTTCTTACTTTTCTTTGTGTTGTGGCTGCAAGAAGAAAACCGAGAGCTGTTTCAGGGCAAGAAACTCCCTTGTTTACAAGGAAGAGGCAGGATATTCTTTGAAAAGTATCGCAGGAAGGGGGAAAAAGATGACAGATGGGTAATTAGTTCCGGCATGAAGAGTTTATCTTGGTTTAGCTAAGAATTATGATTGAGACCCTTTGAAAAGGGAGTATTATAGAAAGGAGAAAAGATTACTAACTACGAGGCGGAGAAAGAGGAGTGAGCCCTTCTTTGCGATTGTATGGACCAGCGGGCGGATGGAGGATCGTTTGTACCGGATCATACCTAAGTCAAATCTTCCGAGAGCTGAATCCGGGTTATCAGATCGCCATGAGATGATGAAGTTGTATCTACGGATTTTACTGAGGAAGAACTCGCTTCCTGTATCCGGGCAACATGACAGTTTGACTGTCCGAAATCGCCCCTGTTGTAAAAGTGGTAATCATTTGGAGTTGTTTCCACGAAAACACTGGCATTTAAGGATATGGCTTCGTCGATTTTACCGTGGTCTGCTTTAAAGTCAGCACAAGAAAAACAATATTAAAGAGAAAATTGTCATCCTGACCGCTACCTGGAGATACGGGAAAGGCTATGGAGGGTCAGAAAGTGATGGAAGGAACGGAGATTATTGAATTTTATCCTAAAGATGGTGTATCCGATCAAGAGCGGCAGATGAAGGTAAAAGGTAAAATAATTATGTTGCTGCTATTTTAGGAAACTTCGATGATGCGCAGATATGTAAAGGAACTTTTTATTGATGAAGAATGCAGGCTGAGCTTTTTAAAGAAGGGGTATTGTCTTCTTCTATGAACTCTATTAATATCGGGTTGGTTCAGATTGGTATACTATGTTTATGCGTACCGTCAGCCAGAAAGCAGGGAGAGCTCAGTTAGAGAAAAGTTGGACTGTTTCCGTACCGACAGGAAAACTTTGGAAATATTTTAGCTGCTTATTTTATGAAGGAAATGGATTGCCTCTTGGAACATTGCTTTGTGCTTCCAATGAAAAACAAGTACTTGAATCAGATTTCATACCGTATCTAAGATAAGAACAGGCCCTTCCATCTTACTACTTCCTCTCTATGGATATTTTGATTTCTTCCAATCTGGAAAGATTTTGTATGGAAACCGTAAGGAAAAAGGATATCGAGGATTATATGAAGGATTTAAATGAGAGGAAGATACTGGATTTCGAAGAAATGCAGAAAAAACTGGAAGAAGAATCACAGTGGATTCGGAAGGGATGGAGAGGGAAGGTAACCATTCCTTCCAAACCTCAAAGAGACCGGATATATTCTGATCCACACCGCTATGGCAAAAGCTTTTAGCAGACCATTATGCCCAGCGAGAGCGGGAATAAGGAAAATTATTATTCGTTTCCACAGCAAGTCCTTATAAGCCTCGCATCGTACTGAGCTTTTAAAAGAGTACGTGCCGGCGATGTCTATGCTGCGAACCAGTCCGTTGCGGAGCTTTAAATGAAACCGCTGGAAGTTATCAGGATGTAATGGAAACAGCGCCGCAATACGGTCGGTACGTTACGGATATGAAGGTTAACCATCATTTCCCTGCTTTCCAAGGGGAATTCTAAAGCACTCACAGCGCATTGTGAATTTTCAACGTGATGAACTGCAATCACCATTCTAGGCAAAAGAAAGAGAGGATAAGCAATGAAAGAAGAAGCAAAAAGAAATGCTGGATATGCACTTCAAGCCGCCCACCATAGTACCGCAGTTTAATATCAACAACTTAGAGTGGACCAAACCATTTTACTGGCTTGCGAGGAGGTAAAGTTCCAGGAGTGACTGAAATGGAAATATATGCGGTCGGAAACCGCGACAGCTATGGTGAAGGCTATGTGATAAGAGTCAATGCAGTTCGTACCACCGACCACGGCAGTTATGACGGATGCTACAGTTGGTGGTTGCTAAGCTGGCTTTACATCCATTATGTTCGACGTCTACTTTGCGCACAGAACACAGCATAAAAGAACCGGTTGCTGGCATAAGTAGGGCTTTCCATTGAGGCGGAAGCTGCGCCATCGGTGGTGAAGAAGACGGTAAGACGGAATGGAGAACAAACCGATCCGGAGGAATGCAAGATTGCTGATCTTGGCGTAGACCTTGCAGCAGGTATCGGTAATATTCACGGTATATATCCGAGAATGGAAGGGACTTTTGAAACCTAGCAGAAATCAAAAGCAGTAGGAGATGATGCCTTTGTCATATATGGAATTGGCATTCCAGATGTCCAAATTAAGAAGGCACTCTTGGTGTAAAGGAAGATTAATGTAACATGGAGCCGCAGCTTGTGTTTAAAGGCTACCGAGAGTATATTACTGGCGGACTTGGGGATAAAAGGGCAAGGGTTTGACCCGAAAGCTTTGAAGCCGGGTGCTGAAGCGATTGTTGGTGAATGAAGAAAAAATTGCGCTTTTGTTGTGGCGGTGCTACAAATATCAAACGGTATTCCGAAAGTTGCAATCATAAAACAGAATTAACATTGATATCGTGTATTGAAACATTGGCTTCAACGCGCTGTTATCTATTTATATTGAGTAAAGAAAGCAAGTGTACATGTCTGTTATGATATATTTTCAAAGCTATTGAAGGATGGAGAAGGATGATAATTTTTCAAAGAATGTCATGACGAATGATGCGGAGAGACTCCGAAGAATGTGGCGAATTTGAAAAAATAATCAAGAAGGGAATTCTCTGACCCGGATAAGTGATGCTGAAGTAGGGAATGAAGAGGCGATTTGAGCAAGGAGCTACACATCATACCCACCGGGTTTCAGCCGCTTACGCACTACAGCCGAAAAACATGAGGCTAAGTCCTGCGGGAGAAGGTGGCCGGCGTTGAGTCTTCAAGGAGCTAGTGTTCAGCGGATGCTTCTTCCTTTCTTCAGGCGGTCGAGCTACCTTTGCGCTGCAAGAGGTTATACTGTCGGGACTGTACCACTATTTTTGAGAAGAGAAGGAGAAACGCAACCCCTGCATACCGACTGCCTTTATTCTACACCGGAGGCCTGGATAAGAAAACGCCTCTGCTTGCCCATGGAGATAAACGGCAGGGAGGTTTCGATATTGCGTCTTTGAAATACCAAAGTCATGCGGTTTATCCGTTGGAATAGCAGGAATATTTATTGACGGCACATTCAGCAGTGGACGGTATACCGAAGTTAATTTATTGCAGGCGCTGGCAAAAAGGACAGGAGCTTGATGACCACCACATGCATTATCCGGAAGAGAACGGTTGAGTTTATGGGATCTGATGATGGAGCAGTGGACTGGAGTTCCAAGACGGAGCACAACAGCGGCGCCTCCCAGCACAGCCTGCTGTAGGTGGGCGAAGATTTCAGATCAGAAGGTTGCAAAGCGAGCAGCGGGGCTTCGATGGTCTTGAGGCCTCTTCATGAAAGCCTTTTTCGTGGAACGGTTCAGGAAAGCGCACCAGTCCTTTACTATGGCTGACGCATCAATCTATGAACTGGGAGAAAGTCCGCATGAAAATGTACAGTTCCCTTTGCACTTGCCTGTACGTAGCGATCGCGGAACTGTCATGTCTGCGCCAATGAAATGACAGCTGGGGGCGATGAAGCACCCGCCATTATTTCCTGCTTTGGCTGTAGCCAGCTGCAGGGTGTGCAGAGCAGTTAATCGAACGGATACGCGACAAAGTCGTAAAAGGAAGAGTCTGACAATGAGCCAGTGCTCTTCCGTTTTGCGACGATACGGAGAAACAGACCCTTTGCTCAATACTGGAATAAGTCGAGTTCCAGGCGTTGGGTTCCGATTCCATCGTGCGCCAAGACATCCTAAATACGATTGCGGAACAATTTCAAAAGGCTGTGATTATCTGAAAACAAGAGATCAGAATTTTGCGGTATGGACTATATTAAGGAGCCTACAAAGCTAACGAAAGAATCATTTTAATGAAACGCTATGCAAAGGAATGGGTTACGGAAGGAAACCGAGGACTTCCGAATTTTCACAGCAGGCCGCTTCCGCATTGACGTTATTAAACTCTTTTTCAAGTTCTCTGATTTATACGAACCGGAGCCCGCAGTAGAGAACGGTGGAGGTATGAACACTATGCAAAGGTAATTCATATTACAGCGCATGATGGTGAATAGCAGCGAGATTATTCTGCAGCGATTCATGTGGAACGACTGGCTTCATCTTGGCGCTGTGCGCGAGGTCAGCGATTGCTTCTACTGTGCTGAAGAACGTTTACTCAACGAGGCATCCGCCTTAGAGGAGATTGACAAGCAGCCACAGAAGGCAGTTGGAAAATCTGTAAGTCGGAGAGGAAAGGCCTTTAAGCGAGGAGACCATTGTTCCCGCTATGCAGGAACTGAGAAGGCCCAGGAGTTAGCCGGAAACAATATGATAAGAGTCTGTGGCCATGAGCCACGCGGAGACCCCTTGCCATCGAGATTTAAAGAGCGAAGGTGGCAGTATCTCAAAAACAGCCGTAAGAGCCATAAAATCTTAAATTTCATTAATCAGGAATAAGTATGACAAATTTTTTTTGCTATTATAATTGTTCATAACTGTCGATTTATTCTTATTAGTACAAACACCCATACGAGCAAAGGAGAAAATGGAAATTCCTGTACTATTTTGTTGAGAAAACGCGAACATCCGGAATACAGCCAGCACAGGGCTGAGGAAACGGGGATGTCACTTGAAAGTGAAACCAGTGCATTCAAGGCTGGCAAGAGGCTATCTTGAAAAGCAGGAGGAGATGGCACGGCAGTTTACGAAAGAGGCAGAGCAATATTGCAGGATTTGCCTCGCTTTGTTCCGCCATCAAGAAATGTCCGAAGGGCTACTGGAGGTTCTAAAGGAGCGATTGAAAGACAGACGGCTACAGCTCATGCCGTTGGAATTTCATGATATTACCATCGTTAGGTATTTGAAGAAAATTTGATTATCTTATTGAGGCCAGTTATGGAGTAAAGCTTTATATAATCCGGTACACCCAACAAGAATACCACGACTTTATCATGCGAGAAAAGGCAATATGGGAAGAGCTTTTATATTCTTTTCTTCCGATAACTGGATGTGGAAATATGTATCATAGTATTAACCTCATTTCAAAAGGCAAACTTTGCAGGAAGGGGAATGAAGAAATGGGTTTTGGATTGCAAAGCGATGGCAGATTAAAAGCGAGGTTGGCGGAAAAGAGTTTTGCCGCATGTGGCGCGGTCCCGCTTTTAAGAGAATTTTCCGCTACCTGTATCTGGAGGGAATACTATCACAAACCGGAACGAGGATTTTACCGGAGGATGTTCCGTTTATGCATAAAGACGCCTCCACCCATCGAAATGAGCAAAAAAGAGGGGCAGATTTACAGTCATGTCCGAAGAGCTTCGTTCTTTGATGAAAAGTACAACAACGTCCGGACCTTCGGAAGCCATGGAGTTGATTTTCCGTCTTTGCTGTCCCGGAGCAAGATATTGTACGACTTCATGCCAGCGCTTAAAAGGACCACAACTTTCTTTCAGTACTATGAAGGGCAGAATAAAGACTGGCGGCAAAGATTTTATCTGTCGGTCCCCGGAGAGGAACGGGAAAGTTGTGGATTAACCGAAAAGAAGAGGAAGAATGAATCAAAGGAACTGAATATTACGGAAGAGCCCCTCATTTAATCCGGAAATGGCTATAGACTTCGTTATTATGAAGAAGCCCAATATGATTTTTCCAAGCAAGAAGAAAGAGCCTGCATGAAGCTTTTTATTGAAGTTTCATTGTTATGAAGCTGCTGGGCATCCGTTTCACGAAAGACTCCGGTACTACGAGGCAATTTGGCCGAAGGAGGGGGAGATTCTCTATCAGGACTACGGAAGATGGAAGAGAGAAGGGAAGAGATGCTCATCTTGTGAGTCCGATTCACCCTTTGCCTTTGTCATTATTGATGCGGCATGATACCTCATTTTCACAAAAGAGGCGCGTGAAATGATGACCGGGAATATGCCGAATGGCGGAACCTCTTACCGATATAACATGGGAGTTGATTTATTCCATATGAGTTTTGATGGCAAAGCTGTTGGAAGATCATCTATGGGCGGCAGAGGTGGAAGGAGGCAGCTCTCACTGCTTTCAGGCATAAAAGGAATTCGGATGTTTTTAATGCTTATATGGGACTCTTCTGACTGGAGTTTGTAGCCTATAAAATGGAAAAAATGGACAGGAGTCAGTGAGGATAGTTTGAAAATGTTTAGATATTTATGATGCAAAGAAGCTTAGGGATAAAATAAGAACAATTATTTATACTAATTCATTTTCCTCAGAAAATAAAATATAGATACGTTATAAAAAATATCAAAATTCAAGGAGGAATCTCATATAATATTAGGAGTGAATCATGCAGGAACAGCTCATACTATTTTATCCTACCCCAATCAGAATTAACCATTTATGATCAGAACAAGGTCTCTTTTTAGGATGTGGAATGGCACTTGATTGAGAGCAGATCATTCCGAGACGGACCTTTATGCAAGTTTGGGAGGACTCTTGGAGAAGGTGCAAAGGTAAACATGGAGTCTCAAAGCTTCCGTTGATTACGGATAAGAAGACGGTCAAGGTAGGTTGCAAAGATGGAAAGTAACGAAGATCACTACAATCTTGCTTTTACACAGGCTCCATCCAACAGAATTCGGTAAACATTTGATTAGAAAATGTGCAGATGGTAAAGCTTTATCACAGAATGCTGCGAGTTACCGAGAAGCTGAAACACAGCGGGAGGTTTTAAGAAGGTATGTGTGCCGGCGGTGGATATATCATGTTGAGCTTTGCTTTTCAGCGCCTCATTTGAAGTAACGAATTGATGGTGGATCGTATCCGGTGGTGGCTGGCTTTGATAACGTCTTTGGATGAATTAAAAAAACAGAATGGTAGAGCATGGCATTAAGCCGCTTTAGGAGAAAGGGTAGAAGATTCTAGAGAAGGCAAGGCGTATCCGCTGTAAGAACTGATAAAGGCGCTATGAGGATATGGTAATCTGTGCGGCAGGGCTTCAAACCCGCAAGTCAGCGAAGCACTTAAAGTCGTATCAAAACGGTGCATATCTGGTAAACAGAAAGCAAACAAACCAGTGATCCCTCCGTTTATGCTACGGAATTGTGTTTCCTATGACAACGCAAGAGGAAGGAGAATTATATTGTGTTGGCTACCAATGCCCGTTCCGGTGCTAGAAGCGGACATAATATCATCTGCGGTACTCGGTAGAAAGTCTCGGTGCACAGGATCCAGTGCTTTTAAAATCTAAGTGGTTGTGTTTATTTGTGACTTTCTTTGCTGGGCAGAGAGAGTAGTATACTTACGATAGATTAAGGAGGATACCAGTCTGGCTTTGAAGCAGAGAACTGCGTTAAGCTGTATAGTTTACAAAAAGGAAGATAAAAAGATTGTGGGTTGCCAGTTAGGCCCAGCCATGCCAACGAATATTCACTTTTTTCTCTCTACATATTCAGAAGGGTCTGACCAGAGCCCTTAGTAGACTTGTTTTGGCGCTACATTTAATCAGCCATATGACGGAGCAAGAGCAAGATTTGAATTGGTTAAACAAAGAGCTGGGATTAAAGACTAAAGAATAAAAAAGAAAAGGTAAAGAAGAAAAATCTGTGATTCACGGATTTTAAAAGGGAAAACAAAAGAAATTATTTGAAGGGTCTGTAAATAGGAATGATGATTATTTATAAGACCCTTTTTAGTAAAAAATTTTATAACGTTAGCGGTAAGAGCTAGTGAAATTGGAAAATGAAGCTATGCTATAGTGTGAAAAAGAAAAATGGGCAGTTTTCAAGAGAAGAGCTGCTTTTGATAATTATGAAGAATCCGCTTCAGTGGGAAGATTACGAATTTATCAAAAATTCGCTTAAAGCTTTAGCCGGGGTTTGTGGGGGCCAGCTTTCTGCTGACTGCATTTGCCGCAGGTCAGGAGGCGCAGAATCCAGCATTATTTTGCGGATCCAAGACAGAACAACAGCGGCAAGAAGCGGAAAGTGGATCACATCTTCCGTTACTATTATATCGGGGCAGAGCATCATATGGTAACGGGCTGGAAGAAGACTACACGCAGTATTATTTGTCCGTCAGGTCTTATGGTTACCGGCTGAGAAATTGACAAGAATTGGTATTATTTAAAATCTGAGGAAACCATGCAGACTG
>BNJV01000912.1_pt1 | contig 87503 bp, 102 predicted proteins | sample 8540591 | NCBI WGS metagenome assembly BNJV01 (sample SAMD00202457, study PRJDB9452) | human saliva metagenome | host: Homo sapiens
AGGTCTCATTCATCAACAAGAGCTACCACGGTATACTCGCCTGGGTTAAGCCGCGTTGCTGATTCTGGGGTGAGCCGGAGACGAGCATGGCTGGTCTCCACGCTGGTGCATTCCCGGTGGACTTGCTGTTAGAAAGCGTGCCTTCGTCGTAGTCGCGTAAGGTTTGCAGGCTTGGTATATAGGCTTTTCGGGATCGAAAACGGGGATAAGCTCAAGTCGGTTGTCGCAACCATCTACCAGAGCTTCGCGGGCGAAGACCTCTACCCAACCACCGAGCAGAAGGCGGCGAACTTACTGTACCTTGTGGTTAAAGACCACCCGCTGGTTGATGGGAATAAGCGTAGTGCTGCAGCCTTATTCATCGAGTTTCTAGCCCAGAACAACCTGCTATTTTCGGCGGATGGCACACCGCTCGTCTCAAACAACGCCCTGGCGGCAATGACCCTGATGGTCGCCATGAGCCACCCACAGGAAAAGGACCTGATGGTAGCCCTTATCGAGCGACTGATTAGCTCGGCTGCACGTTAGCATTCACTCCCTGACTGTCCGCATCACGTCAGCTTGTTTCTACTTAAACTTCCAGTCACAGGAGATTTAGGCCAAGTCATGGGCGGTTATGCGGTTAATTGGTGCAATATGCAGCATAGTGCCCACAACATAAGTACCCGTCCACTAAATATGGACGGGTATTGGTATACAATTTAATAACGTGACACGAGAGTATAGTAAGGGTACTATTTTGGGTCGTTCGATAGGAGGAACTTTGCAACCAAGGCATGAACCTCTGGATTCCCAGCCCAGTAGGCGTGCCTGGCACCTGGAATCATACATACTTCTGCATGTGGGATTCGATTTCCGAGAATTGCTGCATTGCCAGGATCGGAGATAGGGTCATCCGTGCCGTGGAGGATCAAAGTGGGGACTGTAATATTTTCTGGAATTGGTCCGTCGGGGCGATCTGAAGCTTTGCCGTGGATACTCATCACTTCTGGTGAATGAGGTGTGGGAAAGACGCTGGCAGCCCGTTGTGGGTTTGCTGCGATCCAATCATCCGGATAGAAGAGTGAAGCCAATGCGCTCGGGTCCCCAGATGCGAGCGCTGCTACTCCAGCGGCGGGACGGGGTAGGCCAGTTCCATCACCAACACTGGTGCCTCCAATCGCGAGTGCAATAACGCGGTCTGCATGCTCCGCTGCGAGCCACTGAGCAATTCTTCCTCCCATCGAGTGCCCGTAAACGTGCACTCTATCGATGCCTGCGTGATCGAGAATGGCTATTATATCGTTTGCAAAATCCCGCGTTGACCATTCAGAGCTTAGTGGTGCTGTGGTCTGGCCGGTGCCTCTGTGGTCGATGAGCACGACGGTTCGATCGGTAAATTCATCGAGAACAGAATCCCATCCATGGTGGTCTAGTCCTCTTCCTTGGATAAGCAATAGCGGAGCTTTGGACGATGGCACATATTTTATGGAAATACCAGAGTTTGTCATTGTTCAGTAATGTTACAAAAAGTCATAGTCAAATCATATCATAAAAACTAGTTTTTCCCAATTGAGGATAGCATCAATAGTCATATTGAGCTTGTCCGTCCATACATCTAGGAGAGCATTATTGTTCTCAAGGTCATTGTATCTGGATGGGTGCAACTGCAACTCGTTTTTGGCGAACAGGTGGTCGAGCAGATTGAGAGAGCACATGAAAAGGTATAACACCTTTCAGCGTAACTCTCTTCGAAAAATGAATGAAGCTAATAATTCTTTGGGTGCTTTTCATTGGAAATGAAGCAAGGCTTCATAACCTTTGAAGACCAATGGGGTTACGTATTGGAACGTGCAAGCACTACGCAGATGCAAATGAGTTATATGGCCTGAATGGAGTTCCTGGAAAATGCACAGACAGGGAGAAATAAACACGAAATAGATCTGAGAGCATTACTTTTTAAAAGCAATGCTCTCACACCCCTATATCTTATTATGTTACAATATGAAATATATGCATAAACCATCCTATCTAAAAACACGGACACCCAGGCAACAAGCCCGAAGCGCCGCCCAAAGCTCCTGCCCAAAAAGCAAACAGTCCGTGCAGCTGCTCAGGTGGATGGATAAACACTATCTTATTTCTTTGATGGTTATAGGGATAATAGGGGTGCTTGTCTGTAGTTTTCTTCTTGACGTTTTTCTCCTCCATGGTGAATCGCTTGGGCCCAGTAACTAAGCAGCCTTTGCTTTCTCAGCCTTACCTTCTTGCCATAGGTACAGGTAATCTACCGCGTGCATAAATGCGATAAGACTATTAACGCGCCGATACTGCCGCTTTGAGACTGCGTGGGCAGTGGCGTGGCGACTTAGCTGGTGCGGAATTGCATCTTCATCACCTGAGTGGAACTGCAAAAACATTCCCCATAGTCCACCATAGACTATGCCCTGCTCAATCTCCTTTTCCGCGTCTATGTCAAAGCGCGTACTATGTACTCGGCGTACCATGACTCATCTTTTGTCCCTTCCCCCGATAGGTGAAGTTTTCAATTAGCATTGTATCAATCAGATTAACAGCCAATGCCTGCGCAGCGGCCGTGTACCCGCTCCGTAGCGCACTAGCAACCTCGACTGCAAAGTCACGCCATTCAGCCAGATTAGGTTGATCAATATCTTCAAGTAACTCGCAACAATGGTCTACAATAGATTCTTGGTGATCGGATAGAATATGTAGACGCGCGAATTTTGACTGTGCACTAAAAATCTGAACGCGTAGTTCCGGTTCCACAACCCAGAGGAGTGCTAGCCCTTCGTCCAGCAACAAACCTTCAAGTAGACTATGATCACAATGTTCCAAGGCAGAGTCAGTCCATTTAGAGGATGACGAGATCGCGTTGCGGTAATCCTCAATATTGAGTCGTTTGAAAAGATTGGCAAGCTGCCGCCTGGTCTCCCTCAAAACATCTGGAACATTAATTTGCTGATTAAAGGCTAAGTCAGTTGCAGGTAACGCACCCGAAAATATACTTGCAAAGTCGATAGCCGGTGTGAAGTATATCCGATCAAACTTGGGAACTGTAGTTGTAGGGACCAGGGGTGGCATATTTATCTTGGCGAGTGCCTTGATGGCTTGTTTCGATGCACTTCCAGCGTCATAAGCCTGCGCAAATCGTGCTGCAAACCCGCCCCTGTATAGCTCGGGCATAATTGATGAGGGCATTGCTGCTGTCAGCTGATCACTTAGTTTTGGCATTAACCCAGCACCCGTTAGTCCCTTGATCATATCTGCGATGGAAGATTGCGCAGGAAATAGTGAGCTTCTCCATGCTTGCGATAGCGCTGACACGTTGGCCATGGCTGGCGTTGCGCTAAAACTACTCGACACCCTGAGCGGCAAGGTCTACCGAGGGACGGATCTGTTCCGCTAGCGACTGGCTTAAGTCTGCAGCGATGTGATTACCACTAACCACGCTAGCAAGTGGATCATTATGGCGACGCGTCAGCTTAGACAACGAAGGCACCTCTCAAAAAGCGAGACAGCCCTGCTATGCAGGGCAGAGAAGGGGGATTCGCTACCAGCCTATGGCGCAGACTAGATCAAACACAATTTTTTGGATAAATATGAGTGAGGCTGTGGATAACTTCTACACCACAAGGCACCAGCGTTGGACGAATCACTCCCTACGCCGCACGTTTCTGGAACTGGCGGAAGTCGTCGCCTAAGAAGGCTCGATCATATCGATACGCTGGTTGGCCTGTGCTTCGCGGCTATCTTGGACTTTGCCCAGTCCGTCAACCTCAGTCTCACGGATACCGCGCTCCAAGAAAAGTTCGCGCTTGATCTCCATCATCTCTCGCTTTAAGCCGCTGATCTGCTCAGTTGTACTTGCGAAACCAATACCCATACGTCGATCAACATCTTCCAGTTTAACACTGAGGTTATAGGTCGCATCTTGCAAGTTGGCAATATCTTGCTTCATGCTAGCAATGTCTTGTTTCATGCCAGTGATATCTTCTTGCATAACAGCTTGGTGTTGCTTGAGCTCGACAATATCTTGCCTAACTTCAGCAAACCCCTCCCTGCATTTCTGCCTTAAGGTCCACGACAGAGCTAGTGAGTGATGCCACTGACTCAGTCAGAGTTGCTACCGTTGCCCCGAGTGCGGTAACTGTTTCGGTTAATTGGTGTAGTTGTTGCTTCGATTCCTTGTCCATAGTGGTATATCTCCGCTTTATTAAATTATGTTATTAATTATACACGATATAGAAGATTGAAACCAATGATGAGGTTACGGAAGACGCAGCTACGACTGCACACAGGAGTACGGTCCTGTCGCATGCTGCATGCTCTAGCACCAGGCTCCGACTCATACTCCAGCGTCACTCGTCAGGCAATCGCTCAACACATCGTGGACGACACCATAGCGGCCTGCGATGGCGGTAAATGCTACACCGGACGCATGAAGCGCTCTGGCTTTTGCTTGTTCCGTGCTACTCAACGTCCTGCGCTGGTGCGCCTCACCATTTCTTTTGATAATTTCGGCAATAGTCGCCCTGTGAACATCAAGCGCCCGTCCAATCTCGGCGTAGCTTTGGCCTGCAGCGGTAACGTTCAAGCACCTCTTGGCGCTGCTGCTTGGATAGCCGTTTATGAGGCGCACGCTTTTGGCGTTGCCAGAGGAACGGGCTCTGCGATAGCTTCACTCGCATCGTTACGCGAACGGAGCTGCTGCCGCAGCTGCGATGAGCGGCATAACTTTGTTCATATCAAGATTAGTAAGGAGCACCACGATTCCCTTACTTAAACACGCATTATCATGCACACTGCACTTAAGTAAGGAGGCAGTCTATGAGCTGGGATCTCAGTGCTTTCCGGACAAAAAGACCGGTGACATCAATCAATGGCCTCACCGAAGATGATCTTGTCCCGCTGCAGCGCCAACAGATAATGACTGAACTTGCCGTGATCGCCACGGCATGTGGCGCACAGCTCGACACTAATGACCCAACGTGGCTGACTATGCAAACAGATGCATGGATAATCGAGTTCAGCTTGGGAAAGCGCGAACCTCTCGTAACCATGGCACTTCACATCAGGGATGACAAAGAGCCGAAAGAGGTGTTTGCCTACCTAGTTCATGAATGCGGGATGCGGCTGCTGGAGTGGAGTACAGGGGAATTTCTTGACCTATCGAAGCAAAGCAGCTTTCGAGAGTGGCAACAATGGCGCGAACGGGCACTTCCCAAAGATTAGGCCGACTGGGGCAGCAGCGATGGTTGTCAAAAAATCAGCTATAGCGATAGCCATATAGTCGTTGGACGTGCTAGTATCGGCGGCGTAAAATTATATTCGCACATTAACTACATGAGACAATTTTGGCTTCCACGCTGACAACTGACACTGCGGGCTATCAAGAAAGCCGCGATTAAAGCTTCCGGCAGAGCACAATAAGAAGGTGATTGTTAAACATCTAACCGACAATCCAGGCAAACCGACCCCAACAAGGAAGAGGCCATGGACAAAGACACTGCTCACCATAGTTTTCGCGTCCGTACCTAGCATTATTGTTATTGGTTTCATTTCTCACATAATCTACCTAATGGCGCGTTATAATCGAGAAATTTCGCAAGGAATACGCCGTTCGCGATCATTTCTAGTAGACCAAATAATTTTTGAATCTGGCGTCGTTATGATGGCCGCTTTTATAGGGTCAACGTCATTCGAGATGGCATCCCACATCATTCAGAATGAAAATTTCTTTGGACTCATAAGTCTTGCTATATTTTTAGCAGTTCCAACTTTAGTAACCATTGTCGTTACATTCATCATAACCGGCCTCACGCTACGGTACGTGGAGGTAAACTCTACGGGATTTACGTTTCGAAATAAACTCGGGCGGACGCGCAATTTTTCCTTCAACGATGTCGGCGGGTATCACTTTCGGCCTTTTGTTTTAGGCAAGTATGGCCCACCCCCTGGAGGTCATCTTCAGTTTGTCGACACGACAGGTCGACAACTTTTTGAGGTGCAGATTCGCTCTACATCCAGGCCCGACCAGGTAGGCCAATATGCTATGTTTTGGACGCTACAGGGCCGGTGGCCCCAGCACGGCAACAACATGGATGAGCAGGTTTTAGCAAGCTATACATCGGACGCCATGATTTCCTTTTTCAAGCCTTATTCGAGCTACACCCCCTCCCAAAACCCCCATCCCATCTGAATCCTTCTGCACTACAATAGGCATTTCACGGGATCAGGGAGCAGAAGTAGATGATTCATTGGTTTAAAGACGTTGGCAGTGACCACCTCGCACTGGTGGGCGGCAAGGGAGCCAATCTCGGGGAATGCGCCACGGCGGGGTTTCCCGTCCCACCGGGGTTCATTATTGATACCAGCGCTTATACAACCGCAACCGAGAGTATCCAGGCTGAGTTGATCGCGGCCGTCGATAAGCAGGACATTGAGCAGGCGCAACAGCTGGTCAGAAGCGTCACCATACCGGCAGACCTGCGGGCGGAGGTTGAGCAAGCGTATGCGGCGCTGGGAGATGGGGCGCGGGTGGCGGTGCGGTCGTCGGCAACCGCAGAAGACCTTGCCGAGGCCAGCTTTGCCGGGCAACAGGACTCCTACCTGGGCATAACCGGAGTGGATGCGTTGTGGGACGCGGTGCGCAGGTGCTGGGCGTCGCTATGGAACGAGCGGGCGGTGTCCTACCGGCGCAAACACGGCGTGCCCAGCGAGGGGCTGGCGCTGGCGGTGGTGGTGCAAACAATGATTAGTTCCGACGTCTCCGGCGTGCTGTTTACCCGCAACCCCATGGCCGATAACACCGACATGATGATCAGCGCCGCCTACGGGCTTGGCGAAAGCGTGGTCGCGGCGCTGGTCACGCCGGATACGTTTACGGTGACTCGGGAGCCGGTCACGGTTGCCTCGCACACCATCGGGAGCAAGGAAACCCGGATTGACATGGCCGATGGGGCCGCGACCGTAACCACGCCAGTACCACCAGAGGACCAGGCACTCCCCTGCCTTGACGAGCAGGCGATCCAACAGCTAGTGGCATTGGGCCAGCTGGTCGAGGAGCATTACGACGCCCCGCAGGATATTGAATGGGCCTTCGCTGACGGCGAGTTGTACTTGTTGCAGGCCCGGCCGATCACCACGGTCGCGGACGAGGCGAGCGTGGAGGGGCATTCACCTGCGCGGAGTCGGGTTGAGCGCACGCTTCGGGATGACCTGATGGAGCATTATCCGACGCCGTATCCGCTGGATTTGGTGGCGGTACATGCGTTGCAGGAGTCGATACAGGATTCTATGCGGATGATTGGTCTGAACGCGCCGTCAGCCCACAAGATTATTGTCGGCGATGATGACGGCGTGATTCGTATTCATGCACAGGCACCGCGGCCTGATGCGGCTGTGGTGTCGCGGTTGCCTCGGACTTTTGTCAAGGGCATGCGCCACGATCCGACCCGCTGGCCTGCGGAGGAAAAGGAAGTGCAGGAGGATCTGGCTCGGCTTGCGCGCCGCGCCGCTGCCTGCGGGGATGCGTCTGATACCGAGGTGGTGGTGTTGCTGGAGCAGATTCTGGCTCAGGCAGCGCAGCTGATGTCCGATCGTTTCCTCTATTACCTGGCACCGATGACGGTGCTGCGGTCCAAGGCTAAGGCGTTGATTCGTCTGGCTCGGCAATCGGATCACGTGAGCACGGAGGACTTGTACGAGGATCTGGATTACGTCACCGCAAACGTGTTGGCTGGGATTCGGGGTTTGACCGCTACCGCGCAGGAGTCTGGCTTGGCGGATGTGTTCACTGAAACCCCGCCGGAGCAGATCGAGGATGCACTGCAGTCTGCGCCGGACAGCGCGCGGTTCCTGGCTGAGGTGGACGCGTTTTTGCAGCGTCACGGCGCGCGGACGGCCTGCATGTATGTGCCGTTTTCGCATACTTCATGGCGGGAGACCCCACAGAGTTTGTACGAGCTCATTGCGGTGTCGCTGCGGGGCCAGCAGGCTTCGGGTTCGTCGGTGAGTGGCTCTGCAGTGGCGACCGTCGAGAAGCATCTGCCCAGGTTGCTGCGTGGCAGCTGGCGCACGACCGTGGAGAAGTTGCGGGCGTCGCATGTCGGCCGCGAAGGCACGCTGTATGCGATTGAAGAGGTGCTGGTGCTCGCCCGGACCGCCATGCGTGAGCTTGCTCGGCGGCTGGTTGATCGCGGCGTGCTGGAGACGGCCGATGATATTCGCTACCTGTATTTTCACGAGGTCACCGACGCTTTGCGCGATGGGGTGTCGCGTGGTGAGGTGGTTGAGCGTCGTCGGCGGCAGCGCGGCACGGCGGAGGCGGTGTGGTGGGATCGCGGCGAGTCCACCACCGATGTTGATGCGATCACCGGTGTTCCCGGGAGTCCTGGTCAGGTGGTGGGTACCGCTCGGATTATCCGCACGCCCGCCGATTTTGGGCGTCTGCAGCCCGGAGATATTCTGGTCTGCCCCTTTCACCGACCCCACGTGGACACCGCTTTTCGACGTCGCGTCTGCCGTGGTTTGCCGACATCGGCGGCCCACTCTCCCACGCCGCGATTGTCGCTCGGGAATACGGGATTCCGGCTGTTCTTGGGACGGGTGATGCGACCTCCCGCATTAAGGATGGCGAGAAGATCATGGTGGACGGGCGGAAAGGAAGCGTTGTGGTGGTGAGGTAGTTGTGGGAATACTGGCTGTTAGAGGAAAATGTCTATTCCCAGCAACGTGCTACCTCTTTTTTGATGTTAGGGTGGCGTCCATGAAGGACACTGAAGAAGAAAAACGAAAGTGACATATATGCGACTCTTGGTATCACCTTTGGGGCCATGGGTTTTGCTGGTATTGGGTTTGGCGTACTAGGGCTTGTTTTTAGCATCCTGTCGTTCAATAAAGGTGATGATCGAAAACTACCGCTTATAGCGTTTATTATCAGCACCATCACTACCGCGATTCCTTTTTTACTTTAGTAAGCACCAGCTGAGTCTCCGCATCGATGATCAGCAGTTCAGCTGCGGGTGTGTCGCAAGCATTATGCCTTGCATGTTCCAGCAGTACCGAACCATCGAAGCGACTATGGATTATTAGGGTCTAGCTTGCGGATTGCCTGTTCATATTTCTCGGCGCAGGTCTTTGATAAAGCCCTGTTGCGATTGTAGAGCAGCAAAGAACTGCACATACTTCTGCCTCTGCTCTTCTGATATTCCCTGCATAACGTTTAGCCGGCAATGTGGTGAGAGGTGCGATCAGCTGTTTCAAGCTTGCTTCTGGGTAACGGCGCAGTAGCCATCGTGTTAGTGGCCATGTGGCTTGTTCGACCAGTCGATTGAACAGAATGTGCACTGCAATACACATTGGCGTACTGCGCCATGAAGCTAAGCTGACCAGTAACAATGTATTGACACGCTCGGGATAGAGTTCTACAAATCTCATGGCCGCGCGGTCACCAGCGGAGATTCCAACGACTGTAGCCGAGGCTATTTTTAGGTCATCCAGCAGTCGGCACAGAGCTGCCTCAAAATCACCATTGTGCCCTGCTAAAGCGCTGCTTGTTCGCCCATAACCTGGCCGCGATACCGTGATCACCGTCCAGTCGTGCTCTATAAACCACTGGATGTACACCGCGTGTGCCCACCAATCAGAAACAACACCGCAGGACCATTGCCCGGTTGGATGCGGTATTCAAGATGATGCTCGCCGACGTTGAGCATAGGGTCATGGTTATAGACTAGTGCGTCGACTCAAGCGGAATAGACTTGTTTGTTGTGTGTCACATGTAGGTCTTCATACCTCCTCACCAGCTGGAACCTGCTCTGTTAGACTGAGTACTTATGAGCGGCACAACATCAGCAAAGCCGGACTACACCCTTCCCTATGAGCAAACAGTCTTGTCAATTCTGCGAGATTTCGGGATTGTTCGAGCCCAACTTTTTGGAAGCGCAGCACGTGGCGAACTGACACCCGCTAGCGATATTGACTTACTTGTAAAACCAGATGGCCCTGTTGACTATGGTCAACTATTCTTACTTCAGGAAGCACTCGAAGCAGCCACTGGCAGAAGCTTCGACATTCTTACATCAATCAAGGAACCTTTCCGTCCTTACATTGAGCCAGAACTTATTGAACTACCACTATGAAATCACCAGCGCCATACATTGAAATGGCAGTTGAAGCAGGAGATCGTGTCCTGCAGTACGCGCCCGAGACCGAAGGTGAGTTCCAACGATCCCCTGTTATTCAAGATGCCATCTGCATGCGGCTACAGGAAATGGGAGAAAATCTATCCAAAGTTCGTCAACATTTCCCCGACTTCTACGAAGCGCACCACAGTGACGATTGACATCGCCTCATCGGACTACGCAATGCCATCTCCCATGGATACGGCGAAATTGATATGCATATAGTCTGGCGCATTGTATCTACAGAACTGCAGCGAGTCGTCGATGCGCTTGCAAGGCTGAACCACTCCGAACATGCCTGACTTAGCCAATGGGCGTGTGGCGTGAATTATCTCGATGTCTTGGCCAGCGATTTCAAAACACTCAGCAAACGATCGAGACTACTAAGAGGATAAGCGGGGGTATGTAAAATCGCTCATACCGGTCCGACTATTCACAATGGTTACGCTCAGTCTGAAGTAGCCCCTTCAGTGCAGATAAATGGCCGCATACTAGTCAACAAGATTCAAGCACCTGTGGGGCGAAATGTTTCGAGATGGTGATTTTATAATTTTGATGCCCCGCATCCAATATATGAAGCGCAGGCGATCAGTGCGCTGTTACATGTTGATGGTCAAGCCACCCCAGGATCGCCGAATACAGATTAGTGCTAGATAATGATGTCCGCGAGGAAAAATTATGGTTCCTGGCCGGCACTGGGATAAAGCACCTGGAAGTGGCTTTACGTACGCAGGTTCAGCGGCTACACAACAAGTATTGGCTACCATCCCTCAGATCATGCAAGCATTGCAGTAGTTCAACCTAAGCATCGTCCACCTATTTCAATTTGTAACGCACCCAAGGGCGTCTATCGGCAATAGGCTCAGCAATCCTCAAACGGGGGTAAAGCGGGTATCAGATTAAATAAAATCAGACTCACTAAGGTTATTATCTAATCTGATAATTTCAGCTCGCAGCATGCTGCGCAGTAGATGAGGAGATTCCCATGGTCAATGGGCACAATGATGAGCGAAACGTTCCTGATGAACGGTACGCTCATTCCCCCACACGATACCGACGCCGAGCCTTCCCCAGAGACGGTGACCCTCGCGGACGTCGCTAATGCTCAGGACGCGGAGACAGAAGAGTACGCCAGGGTTTTTCCTACTCAAAGCCATGCGTCTGCGTGGTGTCGCCATTAACCGCGAGCATTTTTTGCGCGCTGAACTGCGCCGTCACGGAATAGGCGAGGAAACCATCACTGCTGCCATTGCCTTTGACGCCGATCCAAGCGGGCGTGGATCAGAAGGTTCTGGATAGCATTGCTTCGGGTGCGATCAAATTTGAGACCAGCAAGAGTTCACTCATTTCTTTCGCGTCCGGACTTCCAGGCAGTTTTGCCGTGCTTGCGGCAATACCTGCGGATTTGTTGCAGTACTTTATTCACGCATTCCGCATCATGCAGAAAATTGCGTACACCTACGGGTGGCAAAAATCTGATCGACGATGTTGACGAGATTGATGACGAGACTTTCGCAAAAATGGTGACACTACTCGGTGTCATGATGGGGGTTTCTAGCGCATCAACCAGCATCAAAGCTTTTGCGACAGGTGCCACCAAAGCGGTTCAGAAGCAAGTCACAAACGCAGCGCTTACCAAAACCGCGTGGTACGGCCCGATGAAAAAGGTGCTTAGGGTTGTTGGCGTCAAGATCACCAAAGACACCGTGGGGAAAGGTATTTCCAAAGCTGTTCCTATACTGGGCGGCATCATTTCTGGCGGTATGACGTTTGCCACCTTAACCACAGAATCCAATCGGTTGAAGAAGCATCTTCGTGAGCTTCCTCCGCCGGGCGTTGATGGAGCGGAGTTCAAGAAGATGGGGAGCAGGCTGGGCAAGAATCATCCGACAAAGTTTGCATAAAAGTTTGCTTATCGCCAAGTCGCAAAAAGGGCCGATTTGCAGCTTGGACATAAGCAAATTTCGCACCCCTGCTCCGCCGCTACCCAAATCTGTCAAATCGGTCCACCGCCAGGCTCGAAATCATCGAATTTCGTACCCAGCGATGGACTTATCTTCATGCAAACCTTTGCACTAACGCTGTTCAAGGGCCCAGTTCGCCCCGAATCCCAGCGCACAAGCAAAGTTTGTATACGCTCAAGCCCGAAAACGCTGATTTTTGTGCCTGACGGTATACAAACTTGATACTCCCCCATTCTGCTGGCCTCAGGATCCAAATTTCCTTGCCAGTCAGGCGTTCTTAGATGGAGCGGAGCGCGGTATGTCCTCTCTGGAAGGTAACACCTGTTCACAGCTTATCGACGCCGTGCAACTACCGTTAGCGCTCACGCGCCGGCGCTGCATCGTGGGCTGATATTCTGTTGTATTGTGAGCGGACCAAAGCAGAGTGCACCTCGACGCAAGCGGCGTCGTATAGTGCCGGTGATTTTTTTGACTATCGCCGTGCTGGCCACGTTCGCATTGGCATGGTGGCAGTGGACACGGTTCCGCTCAGGCAGCGGCACGTTTCAGAATCTTGGATACGCATTGCAGTGGCCGCTGTTCGGTGCGTTTTTTGTGTACGCGTACCGCAAGTTCAACGAGTATGAGGACGAGGTTAAGCAGACTGGCATATCCCCCGTCGAGCGTGAACAGGAGACGGCGCGGAGTCGCGGCGTCGTTACGGAAATCACGGAGGATTTTCTGCCGGAGCGTCCGTCGATGGACGTCGAAACCTTTAACCGGCTGAATGCCCCCACCCGCAAACGTAGGCGCAACGACAGTGCGCAGACTAATTCCGAGCATGATGAGGATCAACAATGACCACTCCTTCTGTCAGCCCTGACCGCGCCCGCCGAGTTGCGCAGGCGTTGAGGTTTTTCTCCATCGCCGCGTGGGTGACGGGCGTGTGGCTTTTGATTCTGTGCACGCGCATGGTGCTGGAGTACATCGTGGGGATCGATATGCCCACGTGGACGCGCATTATTGGGCAGCTGCACGGCCTGTTTTACATGGTGTACCTGATCACCACGTTGAATCTAGGTGTGAAAGCGCGTTGGGAACCGGTTAAGTGGATCACTACCGCACTTGCGGGTACTATCCCCTTCTTATCTTTTGTTATCGAAGCTAAACGCCGTAAGGAAGTCACAGCAGCTTTTAACCTCTGACCTGCATAGCTAAGGGAAACCTTTTTGCCAAACCCGCCGATCACGGCGGATTTTTTTATGCTTCTTACTTGCAACATATCGTTAGTCGATATAGCCTATCGTCTATCGATGCATCGACGTTACGCTCCCCCATCCCCAACAGAGTAAGGAGTCGCAATGAGTAGCCTCGACAAAATAAGAAAGGAGCGCAGGGACCTTGCGATACTGATCATCGCCTTCGGGTTTGTGATTGGATGCGTCCTCTACGACCTAGCAACCAGCCTCATCTACAAGGGAATTAATCACCCTGTCGCTGTCGCCCTCGGGCACGATGCCGCCCCCAACGGGCGAATCCACTTTCACGGCACCAGCCCCTTGGGCTTTAGCCTCCTCTCAGGCGGACTCATTATCAGATCCATTGCCCTCATTGCTGGAGCCATCTTTCTCATTCAGATCGGACGACGCGCACTGCGGAACGAATTTTTTAGCCTAAAAGTTCTCTGCCTCTTTCGCCGATCGTGCATTGCAGTTGCAGCAACGTTTCTTGGATACGGGCTTCAACTTTTAGGCGCAGACGTTATATCACACCAGTACCACCTCAATCAGGAATGGTCCCACCAGTTTACCTTCCCCAACTACATGTTCACGGTCAGCTATTTCTTCTTGATCACCCTCATCATCATGACAATCATAGTCAAACGCGGCATACTGATGCAGGAGGACCAGGAGGGGTTGATTTAACGCATGAAGCACAAAGCAACCATCTACCTCAACCGCAAGATGAACAAGGAACTATCGTGGACACACCGCAAAACCATAAAAAAGAAAGTACAGCACTGCTCATGTTCGTCCTTGCGGACGGAATCACGCTTATGACCATACCGACCGAAAAAGCCAGCATATTCCCGACCATCACCACCATGTGGGATGCAGCCACCGGGGGACGCACAGTACATATGTGCAGCATACAAGCCATATCACACTAATACCGAGAAGGCAGAAAAGGGACCGTTATGCCCACAGGCTATATCCCACAGTATGGAAGGCACACAAAGAGTCATACAAAGAGTGCTCTAGCTCAATTATATTCAGTACAGCTTTGTTGCTATTTTGTAGAGGCAACTAGACCGTATCCGCACAAAAGGACACATAAGCACACTGGCATAACACAGACTGCACTTCTCAATACCGCTATATTGCAGCCTATTTTTCAACTCGGCCTTCACTATAATAGTTATTACTATTCAGCGTGGTGTCCGTAGTGCGTCTATGGTGTCGCCGTGAAAGAAAACGAGGAGGGCGTGGGTTAGATGAGTGAAGTCTACTGCCACCTTGACAAGCTTCTTGAGGAACGTGGGATCACGCTCTCAGCACTCGCCCAAAAAGTGGGCGTGACTGCCGTCAACCTTTCAGTCCTTAAAAACAATCGCGCTAAAGCTGTCCGTTTTTCCACGTTGGCGGCACTATGCGAAGCACTGGAGTGCCAACCCGGAGACCTCTTTTCAGTTAGGAGTTCACCATGAACAAGACCCTCGTTTCCATCAGCACCGCTGTTACTGCTGCCGCACTGTGCATCGCGGTTCCCGCCGCAAGTGCCGCGCCGCTGAACAACGCCCAAAGCATCCCCGCTGATCTTTCTTCTCAGCAGGCAATAGCCAAAGAACCCGAAAAGCCCAAGGATCCCAACAATCCACAGCAATACGCCACATATGCGCTTGATCTCATCGAGCTTTATGGCATTTATGCCGATAAACCCGAGTTTGCGCAGGCACGCAAAGACGCCGAGGCCAAGGTGAAAGACGCCAAGACCGTCAAGGACACATATTCGGTCCTTAACGACGTCGCGCGAGTCGCAGGTGGTAAGCATTCCTCTTTCAGGCCACCCGAAGACAACATTAGCGGCACGAAGGACAACACCGAATTGCCCAAAGGTCACCGCCGCTGATGGCATTGTGACCGCCAAGCTTCCCAGCTTGGCGAGCGGTCCTGTCGGCCAGGAATACGCCGACACCGCAGCAAAAGGTCTGGTAGACAACATGCCGAACTCCTGCGGCGCAATTATTGACCTCCGGGGCAATGACGGCGGCGACATGGGTCCCATGCTCGCAGGCGTGAGTTCCCTGCTTCCCGACGGTACCGTGATGCAATTCAAGAACCGCTACACCACGACAGACGTGAAGATTGACGGTTCCTCCGTCACAGGAGGGGGCACAAACACCACGGCGGCGTCGAAAGGCAAGTTCACCGATAAGCCCGTGGCCATCTTGACCAACAAAAGACACTGCCAGCTCGGCCGAGGCAACGGTGCTGAGTTTTAGGGGCCTGAGCAACGCACGAACATTCGGCCAACCAACCGCTGGTTTCACCAGTGCAAACGTGCCTATCGAGATGCCTGACGGCGCATCACTCGTCATCACCATGGCGAAGGATATCGCTCGCACCGGCGAGGAATTCGCTGAGGAGCCCATCAACCCCGACGTCACCACCGACAAGCCCGCCGAGGAAGCGGCAGCCTGGCTGAAACAGCAATGCCGCTAGCCTCCACCCGGCGTTCTGCTTTAAGAAACCGCATCGCACGTATTGCTGCGCGATGCGGTTTTACTATTCTCAAACGGCGCTTATCGACGCCCCGGCAACCCACCGTTTTCTTTCATCCTGAAAGGGCTGCAACGTCGCTGGGGGCAACCCGGCGGCACAAGTGTGGCAACCGTCTACGAGCTGGTACGTGAAGGTGTTGCTGCCGGAATGCAAACTAGACTAACGAATGAGTCAGCTACTTCATTGGTGTTAGGCAACGCGCCTGTGATGATCTTGATTTTGCACAGGCCGCTGGTGGTAATGAAGCTTCTTCCACTTTGTTTTCGACCAGACTATTCATCAAGTATCCAATACGACATCTGCCCGTGTACGCCAGTGCTGATGAGTTTCGCGAACCATGCTTTTCCAACCAACGCCGGTTAGGACCACAAATCACAGTAGGGTTGCTCACCGATGTGGAAGGCTTTCCCTTGACTGTCAAAGCTTTTGAAGGCAATAAGGCGGAGTCAGCTGCGACACCGCCGGTGATCAGGAATTCTCAACAGCACATTGATGTTAATGGTGTCGCTATAGGTGTGAATGCTGGAGTGTTTTCGCAAGACAATACGGATGGGCAAATCTGAGCGCATACCGACCGTGTTGGTTACGGGGCTGATGGGTGCTGCCTTCAGTGACGTTCTACCAACATCGGCGGGATCTGGCGCGGCAAACATTGCGGTGTAGTGATGAACAATTACCAGTTAACTGTCAATCATCGCACATTAGCTGGGGATCAAACATCACAGGTGGATATGAACACTGAAGCAATGATTGGAGTGTATCCAGTATCTGCTGTTGATCGAAGCTCATATGAGCGTAGTGGTGGATGCGATGGAGGTGTCATCACTGACTCAAGCTCTTTCTAAAAGGTTGTATGATTTGAACCCTGCAACGTTCCCCAATCAATAGAAGAAATATCTATATCACTGTACGACGGTATTGTGATATAGTCCCACCTAAAATCAGAGCCTAACCGTATTTCGCCACTCGCGCTATACCCAAATAGCGCCCAACCTCCGTATAAGCTTTTTAAAAATGGGCGAACATTTTCCCGGTCCACCTGGTTGCCAAACGTTGCTTGAAATTGCCGAATTATTTGAACATCCAGGCCATCACTATTAGTTATTACCACCTTTCCTGCTGGATGATTATCTGCAAGATAGTAGAGTGAGAATAATTCTTCACCAGCAATGGGTAAGAGTATCTCAATTATTGCACCAAAATCAGGCTCTATCAGCTCATTGAGGGCTTCTACAAAATCAGACAAACCATCAAAATCTTCAGGATTATTTGCGTGCGTCTTGGTCATATCTTCCCGCCAATAAACTTTGACACGCTCATCATTTAGCCACGCATCAATATCGCCCTTTTTGCAGTTTTTCGCGAAAATAAAGCATCTAGTGCCAGGATGTTCATTCATATAATTAACCATATAGCAAAAAGGAGTGGCAACAGACTCCAATAGTGAATATAGTTCATAATACCAGTAGCCAGTAGAAAAAAATTTAGATTCGCCATTAGATCAACCATCTATCAAACATATATTGATGAAGCAATGAGTTTTCAAATATTTGCCCCTCTTTAAAAACTTTATCAACCTTTCTAAAAGATATAAATCTCTATAAAAATATGTACTACCCATTATTGCTCTGGAAAGGTCACATGCTGCAATATTTTATGTATCGAACTTGATTCGAATGCTGTAGTTTTCCCACATCCGAACCAGACTCACAGCTCACCAGATTAAGAAATTTAAAATTCGATACTACCTACGCCTATAATTTCACCCCAATCAATAAAAGATCTATCCAGATCACCATCAGAATAGAGAAGCAAATATTCAGGTCGATGCGGTGGACCAATATCCTCATTAAAATGTTTAGCGTATTGCACTAATACCCAACCACGAAATAGTGCGTTTAGGTAAGGATCTCGATCTGCCAGCTTGAAGCCAGGCCTAAAAGTCTTTTTATAATACTCAATAATATTTTTTGGAAGATATGAATTTCGGGCAATGATCAATTCCCCACTGGCCGATTATCCTCAATATTATATAATGAACAAAGTCCTTCAGGAGATATCGATGATGATATTTCAAGTATTCCCCCAAAATTAGGTTTTACCGGATCAAAGGATTGAATGAATATGGAAAGTGGGTCTCTTCCTGTCGTCGGTGTCATATCCTTCCACCAATGCACCGTGACATGGTCATTACTAAACCATGAATCAACATCATTTTTGGTACAACGCTTCGCAAAAATGAAAAACTGGGTTCCTGGATGATCATTCACGTACCGGATAAGACGATCAAACGACACCACCTCAGGCTCGCCCATGGCATCGACCTCATAATCATAATATATGAACTTACCATCAGATTCTTGCACGGTCATCGATTATCCCATCTTATCTCAATCCTCGAGTGATAAATTTAGCTGTTTTCTAAATAAGGTACGAATCACCAGTCAGTATCTTCTTTATCTCGTCAGTTACATGAAAATAGGAATCCTTTACTTGAAAAAAAGTTTACCTTTATTGATAAAGCGATAATATAGCTTGCGACCATGCGTCATACTTTTTCCACCATGCATTTTGTGCATCAGACGGATTTTAAAAACAGATATCAAAAACGGCTAGTAGCGAGGGTACCCACTTCACTCCGCCAGCAGCGATAAAACCAGCACCGGTGTCACCATTAACGCCGTCAGCGACAGCATCAATGATATTGTCTGCGTAGTTGGTATGATGAAGGTCCAGATGGCCAATTACTACCCCACTGGTTAGGGTCAATGACCCACACCCAAATCACGCACATTAATTATGTCTTGGGTGTGTGCATGACGCTAAAGCATCGCGGCAGATTGGATTACTAGAACATATATGTAGTAGCCGACTGATTGATGGGTGGGACTAATCGGTGTCTGTGACTTCCCCCATGCCATGGGCCACCTGGTGGGACGATTAGTGAATACGACAACTCCGTGGACAAGATTCGGTGCGCGGTGAAACAAAAACGCCCACACTAAAGTTTTACATGCTTGTCTATACCGTACCGCAGGCTACTAATGACATTATTGGACACGATGAAACTGGTGGTAGAGTTGTCATTCCCTAAATCCCTACAAACAATGTTCCAGACCTAAAGATAACTTAAATCCTTCTAATTTTAAAAGGTTACATGTCTTGAACTCTGCTGTTTCCCCCAATCGATAGAAGAAATATCGACATCACTGTATGATGGTATTGTAATATAGTCCCACCTAAAATCAGAGCCTAACCGCATTTCGCCACTCGCGCCGTATCCAAATAGCGCCCAACCTCCGTATAAGCTTTTTAAAAATGGGCGAACATTTTCCCGGTCCACTTGGTTGCCAAACGTTGCTTGAAATTGTCGAATTATTTGAACATCCAGACCATCACTATTAGTTATTACCACCTCTCCTGCTGGATAATTATTTGCAAGATAGTAGAGCGAGAATAATTCTTCACTAGCAATGGGTAAGAGTATCTCAATTATTGCACCAAAATCAGGCTCTATCAGCTCATTGAGGGCTTCTATAAAATCAGATAAACCATCAAAATCTTCAGGGTTATTTGCGTGCGTCTTGGTCATATCCTCCCACCAATAAACTTTGACACGCTCATCATTTTAGCCACGCATCAATATCGCCCTTTTTGCAGTTTTTGTGCGAAAATAAAGCACCTAGTGCCAGGATGTTCATTTATATAATTAACTATATAGCAAAAAGGAGTGGTAACAGACTCCAATAGTGAATATAGCTCATAATACCAGTAGTCGATAGAGGAAATTTGTATCTACCATCACATCAGCCCGACTTTCTTTTTCTTATAAGCTGATTAGCTCAATAAGTTTTACTTTCAATCCTTGGCCGCCTTTCAAAAGATACCTATTCCACAAATATACAGCCCTACATCAAAAAGATTGTAATCCGTCGTTAAACAGAGAAAGATCGCATGTTGTAATATTTTAAATATCAAACTCGACTCGGATACTGTAGTTTCCCCACATCCGAATCATTCTCACAGCAGACCGGACTCAGAAATTTAAAATTCGATACTATGTACGCCTATAACTTTCACCCCAATCAATAAAAGACCTATCTAGATCACCATCGGAACAGAGAAGCAAATACTCAGGTCGGTGCGGTGGACCAATATCCTCATTAAAATGTTTAGCGTATTGCAATAATGCCCAACCACGAAATAGTGTGTTTAGGTAAGGCTCTCGATCTTCCAGCTTGAAGCCAGGCCTAAAAGTCTTTTTATAATACTCAATAATATTTTTTGGAAGATATGAATTTCGGGCAATGATCAATTCCCCCACTGGTCTGTTATCCTCACTATTATATAGTGAATAAAGTTCTTTAGCGGATATTGATGATGATATTTCAAGTATTCCCCCAAAATTAGGTTTTACCGGATCAAAAGATTGAACAAATATAGAAAGTGGGCCTGTTCCTGGTGTCGGTGTCACATCCTTCCACCAATGCACTGTGACATGGTCATTATTAAACCATGAATCAACATCATTTTTGACACAACGCTTCGCGAAAGATGAAAAACTGGGTTCCTGGATGATCATTCACATATCGAATAAGACGATCAAAGCGGCACTACGTCAGGTTCACCCATGGCATCGATCTCATAATCATAATATATGAACTTACCATCAGATCCTTGCGTGGCCATGGAATATCCTTTTTTCAATCCTCGAGTGCTAAATTTAGCTGCTTTCGTTCATAACACGATAGCATAGCTTGTAGCCATGCACCATTCCATCTTCGACTAATTTTGCTTGATATTCGGTAAAATTAGCTGTGCAGGCATCAAAATAAGTTTAGATCGCTGCCACGTCAATATTGTTTTCTTTCGCGTAGTTCAACAACTTCTGCTCGGCACGAAGATACAAACACTCATGTCACTCAGGCCGCTTCAACTTTCCAGATGGGCAGTCATCCTCAGGAATATACAGAGAATACGGCTCTTCAGGAGAGATAGAAGACGATCTCTCAAGCATCCCCTGAATCTTTATTGGGTCATCCAAAGTAACAATATTCAGTCCAGGATAATCCGCTGGATTCGAGGTATGCCTAGAACCCGAAACGAAGTACAGATTACCTTATCAATCATAGCCACAACATTAAAATGCCCCGTAGGCTTTTCGTCAGAGTTCATCATGGAATCCGCCTCACCAATCATCCCCGAGACGAGACTGAGATAGTTGGGGGCGTACTTTGAGTTCGTACGGGTCAACCACAACACCGGATTACTACTGACATACCCGCTTGGTGTCGCAGCCTGCGGTGCCACATCCACCGAATCCGACGAACCATACTCCCACCCCGTCACGGTACCTTCGTCTGGGTCAATAAGTTCCTGCGGCGCACCAGACAAATCAACCACCAGAGCATAGAACACCTCGCCAACCTGCCATGGCGATCATCCACACACCACCAGCAAGATCGTCAGCATCAACCAAAAGTTACGACCCTTGGTTGATGCTAACACCATAACGCTTATCCACACCCACGAAGCCTACTCACCTCAGCAATGGCGCCTACCTTTCACTTCCCTCACACGTCTTGATCACAGCAACAATCACCATAATTAAAGCAGATGGTATCAATGATATGGGCTCACAAGATTCACAGCTAGCTAGCAATTTTCTACGCACACAAAATATGTCGTTACCTTAAAAATTAGGAGCCAATGAAACCCTTAACCCATGTTCCGGCGAAAAAGCAAAGCAAACTAGTTGCAGAAAAGCTAAAATTCAATTGTATCTGTACTTATAATTTCTCCCCAATCAATAAATGAATCATCTAAATCACTACCAGAATAGATAAGTACAGAATCGAGACGGCGTGGTGGCTCTAGTTCCTCATCAAACTCTTGCGAATACCCCAAAATTGCCCAACCATGAAACACAGACCTAATGTAAGGTTGGATATCCTCTTTCTCAAGATCTCGCCTAAAAATGATTTCATAATATCCACCAATATCGTCAGGCAATCTTGAGGTTTGTGCAATAATGATCTGACCCGCCATTTTGCCATCTTCAAGAGTACATAATGAACATAGTTCTTCGGGAGATATTGATGATGACACCTCGAGTATTCCTCCAAAATTAGTTTTTCTTGGGTTGAAAGACTCAACCAGTACAGAAAGAGGATCTGTAGCCGGTTTTTCGTGTCATATCTTTCCACCAATGCACCGTCACATGTTCATTGGCAAACCAGGCATCCACATCCTCTTTCGCACATTGGTCAGCAAAAATGAAGAACTGAGTTCCTGGGTGGTCATTCACATACTGAATAAGACGATCAAACGGGACTGTTTCAGGCTCGCCCGTGGCATCAATCTCGCAGTCGCAGTAGATGAACTTATCATCAGATCCTTGTGCAATCATGAAAAACCCTTTCTTATCTCAATCCTCGAGCGATAAATTTAGCAGCTTTCTGAATAAGGTTTGCATCGCCGGTGAGTATTTTTCTCATCTCATCAGTCACATACAAATGTGAATCACTTATCCGGAAAAGACCACTTTTATTCATGACACGATCACATGTATCGCAAATATCTATTATCCCCTTTTGGATTAATTTTCATGTACTTGTCGTTTTTCAATAAATTTGGGCAGGCGGGCAAGTAGGTGTAGATCGCTGCTACATCAATATTATTCGCCTTCGCATAGTTCAATAACTTCTGCTCGGCATGGAATGGCAAACGCATCTCATATGGAAGCTGTTCAATCACGCTTGGATCGCCTAGACTAACGATATTTAGCCCAGGATAATCCGCTGGATTCAAGTTATGCGCAGCGCCTGATGCCAGATAGATGTTGCCATCCATGTCCACCATACCAGCAACATTAAAAATATTTCGTAGTGTCCTATCATTTACAGCAATATCGTCAACATGACGCATCATTGTGAGCATTGCATCCGATAGCACACCTGAACATGCTTTGAGTACGTCAGGGTCCACCCACAACACCGGATTACCCACATACCCATACGATGTCGCCGGATTCGGTGCCACCCCCAACGGATCCTGGGAACCATACACCCCAGACCACGGATCATAAAACCGAAACCGGTTATACACCCACCCCGACTTCAGACTGGGTGCGGGCTCATGTGGGCGATTCTACATACCCCCATTCACCCTCTTAAGTGCGCCCAAGCGCTAACCCTGGCCACAGTGTCAAAATAAATCACATCACACGGCCATGACCTAAGTCAGGTCACGGGCTCACCAGCTGCTTCCATTTTATGTTCATAGTATATGAAGTCACCGTCAGATGCTTGTGAAGCCATTATGTTTTCCTTTTGGCAGGATTGTGTCAATGATATCTGTTAAATTCGAGGTCACAGATCTTCTTCCGCATTTATTTCTTCAATAGTGCGAGCCCGTCCCCAGGTGATAAAGTCGCGACCAAGACCGGAATTTTTAGAAAATTCGACTATTTCAGTTATGTATCGGTCACCAGGCTCACTATTAAGCTGACTAAAACTAAGTATGCCCCAATCATTAAATATAATTTCGCCATATCCTGTATCTTCATACAGCTGCTCTATAGTAATTTTAACATATTCCCTCCATGCATGCTGTGGAAATGAATTATCTTTTTCCTATATAGATAACGTGGCCGAAGAAAATTCCCATGTCAAACCAAAAGTATTTTAGCCCCTCAATCGTGTAAGAATCTTCAAACCTTAATAAGCAAACATAGCGACGGATCGGCTGGCCTATTTTTTCAATAAAAGCTCTCATTCTAAGGGTATCGCTTGGTGGATAAATATCAACAACCTCAAGAACGGTGACATTGGGGTCATTCTCCCATTTAGATATCTGCTCACTTGAAGAGGGGTCGGTTAATGCAAAGCATCTGCGTTTATCGCCCCGTTGCAAAACTTTAGAAATCGCAGATAGGGCACAGTCTTCGTTCTTGATTTCAGTGTTGACGATATAGACTTCATAATTATCAGGCATTAATTTCTCACAATCCTATATCGACTTGCCGCATGAGCATTTTTCTGATTTTTCGAAACTTCTTTTAGTTAAGCGTGGCGGGTGTCAAAATTATTACACTCGACACAAATAGTCACCTCCGCTATAGATTGAATGCTGATTTTAGTTGTACCAATGGATTTATATACATCCCATCACCTATGGATATCAGCCCTGCATCTTTGATAGCTTTTTCGCAGGTTTTCTTACCATGGATAAGACCGTTTAATACCATTTTCTTCCAACTTTGAGCTGCTGGGCAGGGGTCAAGGTAGGTGTACATCGCTGCTACATCAATATTATTCGCCTTCGCATAATTTAGTAGCTTCTGCTCGGCATGGTCTACTACTCTCTCGTAGTTATTGACAGCATTGGGAGCAAGTAATTCTGGCGCCACAATATTTAGCCCAGGATAATCCGCAGGATCAAGATTCTTCATTGCTCCCATGGCGTAGTAGATGTTGCCATCCATGTCCACCATACCCGCAACATTAAGACCTTTCCTTACACCTTCTATCGCAGTGTCAAGTCGTCCGAGTTGAATTTCATCAACTGTCCTTTTCATCTGCAAGATCAGTTCGGGGTAGTTCGGGCATGCTTTGAGTGCGTCAGGGTCCACCCACAACACCGGATTACCCACATACCCCTGCGGTGTCGCTGGATTCGGCGCCACCCCCAATGGATCCTGGGAACCATACACCCCAGACCACGGATCATAAAACCGAAACCGGTTATACACCCACCCCGACTCTTGATCCTCATACTGACCAATAAACAACAACGGCGAATCCACACCACGCCAACAGCGCCTACCATACAACGACTGGGTCACCCACCCCGCCACCGAACCATCATCCAGGTCAATAAGTTCCTGCGGCGCACCAGCCAAATCCGCCACCAACGCATAAAACACCGCATCCACCTGGTGCTGCGACCACCCACACACACCACCACCAGCGTCATAAGTGTCACCAGCAACAACGCCACCCGTGGTTTGATGCAGATTAAGCTGGCCCACCATCACCCCACTAACAGGATCAGTCACCCACACCCGACCCACCACAGGCACCTTATCACCACAAGTACCAGCGCTGCGGTGGTTGTTTTCTGGGTGCCCACCAGCGGCCACAGCAGCATTTATGCCATAGCAACCAGCCACACAAGCATCAGCAGTCTGCACATCAACGCTGGTATCAGCAGCAGGCGTGACCACATACTCAGCAACCAACTGCGACCCCGAGTACACAAACACCCACCGCAAAACCACCCCACCAGTAGCAGCATCCACACACGTTTTCGCCACCCTGCGACCTAGGCCATCATAGGAATACCACCACACCACTTCTGGTGCATCCGACGACGAAAACCACGACACCTGACCAGTCGAACCAACATACCCAAACCGTTTGACCACCGACCCCACCGACGTCCGCCTCGTCACGGTCTCCACGACCCGGCCCAGCCGGTCATACCGGTACGAGGTTTTCCCCACCCGAGTCACCAACGTCCCCCGAGCATGCACCTTCTCTACCTGTGGATGTTCCAGTCCTGCTTGCGCCTGGTGTGCGGCACGCGCGGATTTAGCCAGCCCGGCAGGAGACGGAGTGAAATCCGGGGCCGTAATCGCCTCGACCATCCCCGCAGCACTAAACCCATACACCTCCACACCAACACCACCAACGCTCTGCGCACCCTGAACAGCATCAACGCCACGTATGTCAGGCATTGCTGGTGTGCGGGACACACCAGTGACCCGACCCATAGCATCCGTATCAAGGGCCACCGTCCCACGCAGCACATCCTCAATCACGCTGACTTGATCAGTGGCCTCCCACGACCACCACCGACCAGCCACCACACCCCCAGCAGTGCCAGCAGCCATAGACCCAACCACCGGCACCCCAGGTGATTTCGCACACTCCTGCGGCCGGTGTCATCGTGGTGACCACATCCCCAGTCACCCGACCCCGCTCATCCCACTGCCGCGTCCTGGTGATCGCCCCCATTGTCCAGCACAACGTCCGCGACAACACATCATGGTGCAAGCCAACCTGCCCGACCAGCTGCTCACCAAAGCGGATATCCATCCCGCCCTGACCAGCAGAGTCTAAATGCACCTCCTGCCGAACCACCTGCCCGGTCGGCAACGCAATCGCCAACACCCCAGCATCCTCATCCTGTAGCGTGCCCGCACCGAAACGCTCCCCCGAGGGCAGGGTAATCGTCTCACCGATGACCTCACCCGCATTGGTGTAGGCGTAGTCCACCACCGCATCTGGGGAGGTGACCTGGACTAACCTGCCAGCTGTGTCATACAACCACGAGGTAACCCCCGCAGGGCTATCCTGGCGAACAATATTGCCTACCACGTCCCGCCAGATGGTGGTGCGCTGCCCTACAGCGTCGATACTGCTGGACCATCCGGCACGACGATTCGTCTCATACCGGGTGATATGCCCGTTGTAGTCCCGCTGGCTTGTCATCCTGCCGCAGAGGTCATAGTCAAACCACCAGTGTCGCCCATCAGCGTTAATAACCTCTACTGGCTGCAGCTGACTGTTATAGATCACCGAGGTGGTCTGCCCTGCCGGATTAGTCACCACCTGTGGGGTATCAAACACTGTATAGGTGGTGGTGGTCACGGCCCCGGCCTGATCGGTGGTGGCAATAACATTGCCTTCCCCGTCATAGGTGGCATACGAACAAGACCCATCCGGGTAGGTCATCCGCCAGGGCCACCCTTCCGGGGAGTAGTCCACCCGGGTGACCGCCCCGGTGGCATCCATGGATTCGACCACCCGGCCTGCGGCATCGCGTACCACGCTGGTGCGGCGATCCTCCGCATCGGTGGTCGCGATTACTCGGCCTGCGTCATCGCATTCGGTAATCACCGCGCCGTATTGCTCTGAGGCAGAGGCAAGTGGCACCACACCACCCGGGCGCCACTGGTAGGCGAACTCTAATTGACGCCCACCCGGACCTGTCATTGCTGTCACCAAACCAGCAGCATCCACCTCATATTCCGTCACCGCACCATCACGACCAGTCACCTGAGCAGGCACACCCCACGGCCCCGGCTGAACATGTTCTGTTCCACCGTCGGCAAACACACGTTTTGTAATACAGCCATTGTCGTCATAATCAATCCGACTGACCCCACCATCAGCAGCGATAACCTCAACAATGGCGTGATACTGATTGTGGCTGTAGTCTTCACATGCCCCGTCTGGTGCAATCACACGCCAGACATCACCAGCAGCTGTTGAGCGATACACAGTGGGACGAATATCCCCAACACCTCATCGTGAAGCCACTCGTGCGGAACAGTCCACTGATCATCATCACGAACACCGGTGCGACCAGACCCGGTCAGCCCAGCCCCCACAAGCCCGCCCGAGGTAAGTGCCTGCACCAGCGGGAGTGCTTGGAGTTGTTTGATGCGCTGGTCAATAACCTCATCCCCCATAAGACGCGGATCCCCGGCAAGAGCAACTGCGGTCTCTGTGGCAACACAGACTTTGCCGCCTTCTGGCGCATCCGATCCAGTATCATCCAGCCACACAGCGGCATTGGCAGACACCACCTGTCCCTGCCTGCGCTACCACCCGCCCGTGCTCGTCAAACTGATACTTATAGGTCACACCGTTTCGGTCTGTCCAACCGCAAATACGGCCACCATCATCATAGTGATACCCCAATGACCCATCCGCTGAATTAACAACGCGCCTAAGACGACCATGAGCGTCATACTCATAGGACACAAGCCTGACAGGTTCTTCTGTGTGATGATCAACATGGGTTAAATAAACATCAGCCAGGCGTGCGGTGTGCCGATCCCACCCCAAGTGCACAATAGTGCCGTCGCTGCGGCGAATAGTGGACATGAGTCCACTGGAGGCATCGTAATCGTATTCAATCCAGTGGCCTGTGCGGTGCAGTACCGAACTAAGACCAACCTCAATGCCACTGCCAATAACACCTGCCAGCGATGATTCAGCAACACTACGTCCGAATTCATCAGCAGCACCATCATAGTTAGCCACTTCATCAGCGATAGGGTGGTGGGACGCACCAGGACTGCTCGGCTGTGATCGAAAAACATACGTCAGGCCAGCGGCAATATCACGGACACGATAGGCACCATCAACAAACGACAACAGCCAGGGTCGGCCATCCGCGCGTACTTCGGAGCCATCCAACGGGGCCGGTGGGAAGGTCAGCAGAGCACCATCCGGGGCGAGCATTAAAAATTTCATTGGTGCATATTTCAATGCGGCAATCAATGCGTGAAACCCACTGTGGGCCCAAGGCTCGACCAATGGCGTGACCGCTGTTGCTATTGCGATCAATGATCAACGGCAGTATTCCATCAATGGACACATCTGTCTCATAGTCGATCAGCACACCGGTGGACATATCCACCGGATCCAAGCTAAGTTTCCGTAAGGCACCACGTGCCAGTTCCGCTGTCTTGCTGGGAATGGCAATTGCTGTGGCCTTGACACTAGCTAGTGATGTCTCGATGCCTTTAGCCAGACGCGCGCCTGCTGCTCCTAATTTCCCTGCTTTGCCTAATTTTAGTATTTTAGCTCCTGGTATGGAGGTGACCACGTCAAAAGCTAGAGACTGCCAACTACTGTTTCCTGTTGCCACCAACCCAGTTTTAAGAAGCAACCCGACAACCGTAGCGATACCGCCAAATAGTTGACCACCAGGGAAGAAGAGCAGAACAGCGCCTATAAGCAGGGAGAGCTCGGACACAAACTCCAAAGCTTTGACTTTGTCCGTGGCAATTTCTTTGGCTTTTAGCAACGATCTTATTCCACTGCTCCCGATGATAGTCAGCATTGTCTCTGAATCTTTTCCTGGCTTGCTCATCAACACGCGCGGCCGCAGTATGTGTTTCTGCGGCGAGATGATCTTTAATCCCTGCTGCTTTTTTCAGGTCTGCCTCCCATATCTCCCGGGCAGCCCGGTAATTATTAAGCGCAATGACCAAGGCGTCCTCAGCCATTGCTGCCGCAGTGTCGGCTTTAGCCATCGCAGCAATGGCTCCCTGGGGCGGCAGGAGTCGCCAACAACGGCGTGCTCACTAGGACACATTAAAGGCAGTAGCTTGCGCAGCAAGAGCATTTTTTTGTGCAGTTTGCCATGCGTAGAATGCTTGCTGCACAGCTTGATGATGACCACTCGCAACCATGGTGAGGTTGCTCATTTTTGCCAAGCTGTCAACCAACGCATCATGGTAATACTGGATGGCGTTTGCTGTCCCAATATGGGCATGTCCAGTTATTTCTAGATTGGTTGGGAAATTCGCCCCAAGAAGTTCTGAGTATCGTTCCCCTTCATCGCCTAAAAATCCAATGTCATGCATTGTCTTGATTTTAGCGGCAGCATCCAGAGAATATTCGCCAAATTCTTTGAATTGATCAGCCCTTTTTTGGACCATTTCGGGCTCGCCGCCAATGGCAAAATCTTTGTATTTATATACTAAAAAGGGCAGCAAGGGTGTGGGAATCATGACATAATCCTATTAGTGTCTTTTTTATTCAGTATTGTTCAGGGCGTCACGAACGCCATTACGGAAGTTTGAGGTGTCCACACGCACCGATTCCAACGCTGCTTCCACACTGTTGAGAATGGTGGTGACCTCTGTTGCTGCGGTCTTGAACTTCGCCATCATCTCGTAGTATTGGTCGGCTTCGGTTGCGACCCAAAAAGGCTTTGAGAGCTTCCACGGATTTTCCTATTGACTCAATAATTTTGTGAAGTCTATCCATGGTTGCAAGAATGCCAAATTCTGATTTGCTTGCGGTTTGTTCATTAAAAGCATAGATGCTTGCTTTTAGATGTAGAGGCGAAACATCCTTGTTTTCCCCTCCATCGCCCCGGCGAGCTCTAACATGCCAGACGCTTTGATTTCGTCGAGGTCGCGGGCTGTGTCAGCGATTTTTTTGGAGACTTCACCTAGTAAATTCGTGTTTTCCAGTAGTGTTTCTCGAGAGCCGTTCCAGGTGGTTTCAAATTCCCAGACGGCGTTTACCATTGTCGCGCCGGACACGTGGTCAGCGCCTAGCAAAGCAAACTGTGGTTCCAGTGAAATTATTAATTTTCGGATTCTGAAATTTTTCCAAAGCCTCCGACATCGTGGAGTGCGTCAAGGGGATTTGGATGTGTGGAGTTCCCATGTGTATGTGCCTTTTATTTTTTTGTATTGATTTTTTATTTGGTGGGTTTTTATAGCATGTCCCCGGAGGGCATGTCCATGCCGGAGAATCGATTTTGTATCTGCTGGGTCTGGTCCGTGTCCCCTGTTTGGTAGATGTTGCCTGCGGTGTCCATACGGCCTGTGAATTGTTGCAGGGTGTCATCTATTACTGAGATTAATTCGTGCCACCGTGCGGTCATGGTGTCCCAGGACTCGAAGGAGCTCCCTTTCCACTCTCCGCGTAAGGGTTCGATGACGTTTAAAAAGTGGGTGGATTCTTGTTCTAGTTCGACGCTGTAGCCGCGTAGTTGTTCTATGTGGGAGGCCACTGCGTTGTGATCAACTGTGAATTTTTGCTGGGTCGGTCACGCGTTGGCTCCTTATGATGGATGTTTCGTTTTGATTACCGGATCGTAACAAAAGGATTAACACGTATGCATGTATTCCGATGAAAATTTTCTTATTTTTGCATAGAAGCTTCCCGGGGGCGTGGTGCCGCAGACTGCCCAGCGGGGTGATATTTAAAGAATACTGCCAGGTCAGATACATTTATGCTGGTAATTGAATGTCGGGGTACGGTACGGTCAAGTGGGTACCCCTGTGTGGGGTGGGTGCTGCTGGTTTGGTGACAGCAATGATGGGTTCGGGTGGGTGTCGATAAGAGTTCGCCTACCAGTTGGTGACTCGGGTGGGGAAAACCTCGTACCGGTATGACCGGCTGGGCCGGGTCGTGGAGACCGTGACGAGGCGGACGTCGGTGGGGTCGGTGGTCAAACGGTTTTGGGTATGTTGGTTCGACTGGTCAGGTGTCGTGGTTTTCGTCGTCGGATGCACCAGAAGTGTGTGGTGGTATTCCTATGATGGCCTAGGGTCGCAGGGTGGCGAAAACGTGTGGATGCTGCTACTGGTGGGGTGGTTTTGCGGTGGGTGTTTGTGTACTCGGGGTCGCAGTTGGTTGCTGAGTATGTGGTCACGCCTGCTGCTGATACCAGCGTTGATGTGCAGACTGCTGATGCTTGTGTGGCTGGTTGCTATGGCATAAATGCTGCTGTGGCCGCTGGTGGGCACCCAGAAAACAACCACCGCAGCGCTGGTACTTGTGGTGATAAGGTGCCTGTGGTGGGTCGGGTGTGGGTGACTGATCCTGTTAGTGGGGTGATGGTGGGCCAGCTTAATCTGCATCAAACCACGGGTGGCGTTGTTGCTGGTGACACTTATGACGCTGGTGGTGGTGTGTGTGGGTGGTCGCAGCACCAGGTGGATGCGGTGTTTTATGCGTTGGTGGCGGATTTGGCTGGTGCGCCGCAGGAACTTATTGACCTGGATGATGGTTCGGTGGCGGGGTGGGTGACCCAGTCGTTGTATGGTAGGCGCTGTTGGCGTGGTGTGGATTCGCCGTTGTTGTTTATTGGTCAGTATGAGGATCAAGAGTCGGGGTGGGTGTATAACCGGTTTCGGTTTTATGATCCGTGGTCTGGGGTGTATGGTTCCCAGGATCCATTGGGGGTGGCGCCGAATCCAGCGACACCGCAGGGGTGTGTGGGTAATCCGGTGTTGTGGGTGGACCCTGACGCACTCAAAGCATGCCCGACGGCTTATAATGAACAATTAAGGGAAATGATTGAGATCATGGCCAACATTGCCAAAGCAGATCCTAGAGTTCCCAATATTCCTAATGTTGCTGGATACAATATTGCAGGCATATTAGATTCAAATGGTGTTATGCATTTTGCGATGTCAGGGCTTGAAAATTTAGACCCCAGTAAATATCCTGGTCTAAATATCGTAGTGAGAGAGATGGAGCACGCCTCCAGTCTCAAAGGGAAGGAAAATGCTGTTCAGCGAATACTTGGGCACGCTGAGCGCAAGCTTTTGGATCATGTTTTGGAGAAAAATTTGGATGTGATCGCTGTATGTTCTTGGTATCCAATCTGCCCAACACCACACCAATCTTGGGCTAAGTTCGTTCAAGATGGTATCGTTGATGGAATAAAGACGTGCCAAAAAATCTTTTCGGAGTTGGGTTTAGTGAAGAAAAGTCCACACGTCTATGCCCTTAAGGAGATTAGCCTTATCCGATAAGAATTTTTATTATGATTTATCTGAACTATTTCCGGGATTTCGTTTTCACAAACCCCATCATTGGGTAGTTATAAAGAATCTAATTTAAAAAGTTAAGTCTGGAGTTGTTATTATGGTCAAATCTGTATATAAATATAGCCCACCCTACATTTATATGGAACAAGAGGATTATCCTTCGGTTAAGCCTCTAGAGTTCATTGCTGACGATATCAATAATTCTGATTTTTCATTGTTTTATTTTTTTATAAGAAATATGCAATCTAGTTTTTGTTGATTTGTTAAAGAGAAATGGAGCAGTTGATATATATTGGAAGAAGAGGCTTGACTCGCAGATAGATAAGGGGATGATGGCCTATTATCCAAGCCTTGAGGGGGAGTTTCGGCGATTGTAGAAATGAAAAAGCCTTTTTCGGTTGAGGAACTAAAGAATGTATACTATCAAATTCCGGATAAAAATTATCCGATAGGGGAAATAATAATTACTTCCTCGAGGAAAATTTCAGATTCAGTCTTAGATGCATTTTTTGAATATGCGACCGGAGAGTCCGATATTCCTTCTAAATATTTAGATATTATATTTGATACAATTGGTCTTTGGAGCTATGCGTGCGAATATAGCGAGTATCCAGAAATTTCGCCCAGTGATGTCGTGATAATTGGTCAAAAGAGTAGTCTAACAAAAAGACTCATTTGATTGGGGAGCGAAGTTTGATCCAATAACGGGACAGAGTATTGGGTGATTTTAGAAAAAGATCTGAACTGGGCTGATATTTCGATTTCTTTTTTTGAGTTTTTCTTGGCAGCACGGGTACTAGTAGCCCCCTCAATTATATAAATCCCCAGGCTAGCGCACATGTCACATGCACAAAGAAAGAAACTAACTGTTAGGGTCTACCATTAACCAAAAAAATACCAGCAACTAGAAAAGGGGTTCTTTCCACATGCTAGTCTGCCGCACGCATCTCGATAACATAAGCCCAAATTCTCGATGCCATTTGCTGTTGGCTGACTCTACCATCGCAGGCCACGAGATGGTAGAGTCAGCCAAGCCAGAAGCCTAAAGTTATACTGCGCTAAGGGTGAATGTTGATGCTTGGTTTGATAATGAGCATGTCGCGGTGCATTGGTGGGAAGTAATAACTTCAACAGCGACCCGACTTAGGTCATTTTAGTGCGCCCTACTGGTCCACATTGACGCCGATTTTTCTCCAGTATCTGCCGTACATCAGCAGGCACCGGCGTGGCCGCACGCACAACTTGTCCAGCCACCTCCAACGTAAAGGTTTGATACTTTGCGCAATGTACGCACCACACGCTTGAGCGACAGCCCCGATGCCTGCTCTAGGCCATGCCCCACCGCCATCGCGGCCATCACTACCGCCAAGTGAGCAGCAATCGAATCAGCCTTGCGGTGAAAAAAATCGGCCTGGCTTTAAGATCCGATTTTGACACCCCTACAAACGACTTCTCAATCTTGATCAACTGCCGGTACGCATCAATAACCTCCTCAGCGCTTAGATCCACCCTCGATGTTTCGTAGCCTTTAATCCCCGCAAGTGCACGATTTTTATTCGCCCAAGGTATAGTTGACACGCTTGGCTGGAGCGCGCAGATCCACATACCGGTTCCGTTTCACCGCAATCTTGCCAGCTACGGCTTTTTCAGCCTTGGCAACCTGCTCATCAATGCCTTTAAGACTGCGACGTGCCCTATCGTGGGAATACTGATAGTGAGTTACCGCAATCGGGGGTGCCATACGGCCCACGGTCGCCACGATTGTGGTGAGTCCATATCTGCCCGTCACTGTAGTCAACTTCGGGATGTTCTTTACGCCACTGCTCAACCGGATACGGGACATCTTTAAACTTCACTCCGAGGATATAGTCCAGACCTGCATCAACAATGGCCTTCTTATTGCTTGCTGAAAACATGCCCGCATCGGCGACAATCGTGATGGTCTCCAGTCCGTAGGTTTTTGGAAGGCTTCTATCATCGGGATCATGGTGGTGGTCTCGGCTCGGTTTCCCTCAAATGCATGCCCTTCTAGCGGGGAATCCCGCATTGTCGGTGAGCATTCCGACCGTGATCTGTGGCTCCAATCGACGCTCCTTGGAAAAACCAGGTTTACGCAGTTCATCTGCCTTATCTGTTTCAAAGTACAAGGTCGTCACATCATATAGCACAAATGTTCCCCGCCCGACCTGGGCGTGAGTAGCTAGTTGTGTGGTCAGTTTGGCTTGGAAGTCTGGTGTGGCGTAAACAGGCAGTGCTCTGGTGATGGTGCGATATGAAGCTGAGGTGACCCCCACTTCGTCCAGAGTTTCGATGGAGTCAAGCTTTGATCCTGGGTGAATAATCCGGGCGGTGACCAAATTTTTAAACACACCATCCCCGTCGGTGGCGGCATCGAGCCCGATTCTGCTGTAGATCACGTCAATGGCGTCAAGAAGATAGCCTGCTTTTTGCCCCGTGACCGGGACCGGGTTTGTGGTTGTACCGGTTTGTCGTGGGGTGAGCTGGTCGCCGAAGTCAAGGGCGTATTGATCCTTATCAATGATCCGCTGTGCTTGGGCCATCAGGACGGCAAGCTCGTGGTCGGTGTGGGCCGATCCGACGTGGTCCATCGTGCGTTTGCCACTGGCACGGGAGTAGATGATCTGCACTGCGGTCGCTCCGGATTGGGTGCGGACGGTGCGGATGTACGGACTCATGTGGGCGATTTTACATACCCCCATTTACCCTCTTAGTGCGCCCATGACCTAAGTCAGGTCTCAGCCTACATCTGATGGGGATCACCAAGATCACAAAAGGTACGCTGATGATATCGCCGCGTTACGGCACTAAGTGGTAAACCTTGTGACACCCTCCGATTCTTGATTAATCATTCATACCATTTAATCAATTCTCCCCAGTTGACAATATCAGCAGAAAAGTTAGCTGATTTAGAAACAAAAATGGCTTCCTCATGATACTCCGCTCCATATGCAGGAAGATCACGTTCAAATCCCAGCATGCCCCACTCGTCAAAAGGCGATCAATAAATAAGGTGGGATCGGAATCTGGATTCACTACTTTTTCCACGTAAATATCCTTAAGCTGAGAGAAGATGTGAATTTTTTTCGTAATAACTACTACCCCGGCTGGCTTTTCGCGATCTTCTGGATAATAAGTTTCCAAAAGCTTATCTACCGAAATTGGTTTTTTCACCTCCACTATCGCCGCACAATAATCTGGCTGTTTCTTATGAGGAAACATCATAAAAGTTACGCTAGGCTCCGAGGGAGTTAGGTCACCCCACCAGTGAATCTTGACATTTGAATCATTTTTCCAGGAATCTATTGCATTTACTGAAACATTCTCAGCAAATATGAAGCAGCCGTAGTGGGCATCCTTCTTCAAGCATTGGACCAACATCTCAAAGGGGCTATTTTCTTCGCAGGGAAATGATCTGATAGCCGCCATTTTAAAAGTAGGTATCTTTTTCACGTTCTCAACCTTTCACCTAGATCATTTAATAAAGCCGCGCATCTTTGACAACAAGGTGCCAATATCTAGATCATATTTAGGGATTAATAAACAGATAATTATCAACACTTTTTCAATCCCGCGTCGTTAAGGATTTTTCCGGCAAGTCTCCATGCCATTCTACATTCCATTCCTAACGAGACTTTGCCACTTTGAGCAAAACGGGCAAGCCGACCGGTATTTATATATAGCTACTATTTCAGTCTCTAGTTCTTTCGCACTCCGAAATAACCTTTGTTCAGCATGGTGTATTAATAGCTGTTCGTCAGTCAGTACCGCCAATTCTTCTTTAGTTCCATAACTAACCACATTCAAGCCAGGAAAAATCTAATTCCTGCATGTTTTCCCACGCTCCCATGGCGTAGTAGATGTTGCCATCCATGTCCACCATACCCGCAACATTAAGACCTCTTTTCCCTTCCCAGAAGCGAGGGTCGACCGCAGCGATGTTATCAACAGTATGCATCATTTCAACGATTGCATTCGTGAGCACTTTCGGGCATGCTTTGAGTGCGTCAGGGTCCACCCACAACACCGGATTACCCACATACCCATACGGCGTCGCCGGATTCGGTGCCACCCCCAACGGATCCTGGGAGCCATACACCCCAGACCACGGATCATAAAACCGAAACCGGTTATACACCCACTCCGACTGACGAAAGTCTACGAGGCGTTTTTAACGTCGCTGATATGATGAATAAGGAAGGAAATCTGTACTTCGCGTCAGCCGCTGCGCATAACCTGAATCCAGCGGATTATCCTGGGCTAAATATCGTTACCTTAGTTAGTCCAGCAGAGTGGAAGGGCCTCGATTGGCATGAGCGTTTGCCGTTCCATGCCGAGCAAAAGCTGCTGGATTACGCAAAGAAAAACAACATTGATATAGCAGCGATCTACACCCACTTGCTCGCCTGCCCAAATAGATAGAATAGGGAAAAATAGTTGATGTAGTGAAAGGAATATATAACGGTTTTGAAACATGTGAACGTTCTATACGCAACAGCGGACTGAGGTCCTTTTTTGACAAAAAGGCTATGTATATCAGAAGATGCGTTAGAACTTTTGAAAGAAAAACTTATTCAACTAATGAAGGTTAATCGATAGAGGATCCACTCAATATTATGGAAAATCCAAACTTTTCAACAGATTATTGGCATTATGAACTATGTTCGCCACCAGAATCTATTTACGCTCCTTTTGACTATATGCTTCAATACATAGAGGGGCACCCCGGTTCTAGGTGTTTTGTTTTTGCCGATCACTGCACTAAAGGTGATATAGACGCATGGCTAAACAATGATAGTGTGAAGGTTTATTGGTGGGAAGATATGACCAAAACGCACGCGACGAACCCTGAAGATCTTGAAGGTTTGTCTGACTTCATTGAAGCTCTTAATGATTTGCTGGAGCCCGATTTTGGTGCGATAATTGAAATATATTTACCTATTACAGTTGATGAATTTCTTTCGATCTACTATCCTGCAAATGATCATCCTGCTGGAGAGGTGGTAATAACTAACAGTGATGATTTAAATAGTCAAATAGTTCAACAATTTCAAGCGACCTTTGGTAATGATATCGAGGGAGAGGATGTTCGATCATTTTTAAAAAGTTTATATGGCGGGTGGGTGATGTTTGGTTATGAGCAAGGTGCTGGCGACCGTGAAATGTGTTTAGAACCCGGGTTTAGGGGTGAATGCGTTACGATACCATCGTATAGCGATGTGGATATCTCCTCTATTAATTTGGGGAATATTGAAAAGTTCGAATCATACGATTTTTTAGGAATTAGGGGTTTTCTTGACCGAAATCACTAAGAGTCATAATGTAGTGACAATAACACCACTGCACTCTGAGCGATCTTGATGACCGCGACCGACATAAGTTTACCTGTTTAAGTGCATTGTAGTGCTTTAAGGCCACCTCTCCTCAAGGGATGAGGGTTATTCAGGGGTGTGAAAGAATAACAACTTCCGCACCACATTAATAACCATCACGATTTTCTCTTTCGGCACCCTGCAATCAGTATGTAAGATACGCCATGTCTTCATATTCACGATTACTCGTTCAACCATATACCGAATTTGGCCGATGCTGTCAGTTATACCGTACCTGCCTGTCCTCCAACCGCCTCTGACAACATCGTTTTTAAATACATATTAAGCACTGCATCCGACAGCATTCCTGACTATGCTTTGAGCACGTTGGGATCAACCCACAACACCGGATCGCCCAACATACCCATCGGGATCACCCTACTGACACCTACATATTTTTGTCATTACAATTACCCCGCAGCCAACTCCCTAAACACTGGAACAAGCCCCGCAAGCGCTTTGCCGCGGTGTGAGAGCGCATCTTTTTCTTCGGGCGCTAGTTCGGCGGAGCTGCGCCCGCCCGCCGCCTCGTCCAGGGGAGCAAAGATCGGGTCGTACCCGAAGCCGCCTTCCCCAACAACACTCCTCAGCAAAAGCCCAGGCCACACACCTTCGGAGACATATTCCGCACCATCTGGGGTGACCAGCGCGCAGACGGACACAAAGGCGGCTGCCCGGCGGTCGTTGGGCACATCTGCCATTTGTGCGAGCAGCAGCGCGTTGTTCGCGGCGTCGTCACCATGCTGGCCTGACCAGCGTGCGGAAAGCACCCCGGGCATGCCGCCGAGCTCGTCAACGGTCAGCCCGGAATCGTCTGCCAGCGTGACAAGCCCGGTCGCGGCTGCCCCGGCGCGTGCTTTGATCAGGGCGTTGTCGGTGAAGGTGCGACCGTTTTTCCACGGGTTCTTCGTAGGGCGCAACGTCAGCTGTGGAAACGAGTTCCACCCGTCGATCCCTGCGGCATCCAACACACGCGCGAGTTCCCGGGTTTTTTGGGGTTGCGGGAGGCTACATGGATTTTCATGCGCCACCACCCGCAGCATCCCCCGCAGCGCCGCCCGCAACACCAGGCTCCCCTCCAGCGCCGCTTTCTGCGCGGCAATGATTTCGCGGCAGCCTTTTTCCGCGATGTCGAGAAGCTGGTTCAGTTGTTCGCGGGTGAAGGTGGAGTGTTCGCCGGTGCCTTGGATTTCCACGAATTCCCCGGATTCAGTCATGATGACGTTCATGTCCACATCGGCGCGGGAGTCTTCCTCGTAGGGCAGGTCGAGGCAGACGTGGCCGTCGATGAGCCCAACAGAGACGGCTGCAACGGGCGGGAGCAGGGGGTTTCCGGTGACCACGCCGCGTCGTTTCAGTTCGGCGATGGCGTCGGCGAGGGCAACGTACGCGCCGGTGATGGAGGCGGTGCGGGTGCCGCCGTCGGCTTGCAGGACATCGCAGTCGATGGCGATGGTGTTTTCCCCGAGTTCCCTTAGGTCAATGGCTGCCCGGAGGGACCTGCCAACCAATCGCGAGATTTCGTGGGTGCGGCCTTTGACTTTGCCTTTCATGGATTCGCGGGGCATGCGTTCGTGGGTGGCGGCGGGCAGCATGGAGTATTCGGCGGTGAGCCAGCCCTCCCAGAGCCGTATTTGAAGCGCGGGATGCGTTCTTCCACGCTGGCGGTGCACATGACGCGGGTGTTGCCGAATTCCACAAGCACGCTGCCTGCGGGGTTGTTGGTGAATCCTCGAGTGATGCGGATGGGTCGCATCTCGTCTTGGGCGCGGCCGTCGGCTCGTTTGAATGAAGTCATGCGTTTTAGCCTACTATCAGTGGCGTGTTGACTGTTTCGCACCTTACCTGCATGGTTCCCGTGTGGAGGGACGTTAACTTCACTGTTTCCCCTGGTTCCCGCCTGCTTATCGACGGCCCCTCCGGTTCCGGTAAGTCCCTTCTCCTCCGCGCCGTCGCGGGTTTGGATCCCAGCGACGGTGAGTGTCGGCTCCACGGCAAAACCCCTGCCGAGTGGGGTGTGCCCCGGTATCGTTCCCGCGTGATGTACGTACCGCAGCGCCCGAGTTTCGCGCCGGGCACGGTTTCGGATGCAATGGCACAGCCGTTCGGGTTTGGGGTGCATCAGCACCGAGCGTGGGATGAAGGCAGGGCGGCGGATTGTTGGAGGCGTTGGGGAGGGATGCGGCGCTGTTGCGTCAGGACGTCGATACGCTATCGGGTGGTCAGCAGCAGTCGGTGGCGCTGGCGCGGGCGTTGCAGCTGGATCCACAGGTGTTGTTGTTGGATGAGGTGACGGCGGCTCTGGACCACCAGTTGGCGCGGCTCACGGAGGATTATGTGATGGCGTGGTCCGCATCGGGTGAGCGAGCGTTGCTGTGGGTCGGGCACGATGATGAGGCGAAGAAGCGCATCGCCACGGATCAGTATTCATTGGGAGGCGGCAGTGGCTCAACAGATTAGTACCCTGCATCTCGCCATGGCGGCGGGGTTGATGCTGCTCACCCTCGGGTTGTCGTGGCGGCTTCGCCTGGGCTTGGGTCGAGACATCCTCATCTCCGGCCTGCGCATGACGGCGCAGCTGCTGCTGGTCGGCTTGATCCTAAGATGGGTGTTTTCCCTGCACAATCCGGTGGTGGTGCTGGCGATTGGGGTGCTGATGGCGTTCCTCGCCTCGCAGGCCGCCAGCAAACGCCCCGAATACCCCTACCCGCGCCTGCTTCTCGACTGTTTCCTTGCCATCATGTGCAGTTCTTTTCTCCTCACCGCCCTGGCGCTGCACATTATTGTGGACGTGCACCCGTGGTACGACCCGCAGTACTTCATTCCCATGTTGGGCATGGTTCTGGGTAATGGTCTAACCGGCGTCTCTCTGGCTGTGGACCGCTACACCTCGGAACTCCACCACAGTCGCGAACGCATAGACGCACTCCTAGCCATGGGTGCCACGCGTTGGGAGGCCAGCCACAGCGCCTTCACCAGCGCATTGCGCATCGCGCTGATCCCCACGCTCAACAGCATGGCGGTGATGGGCGTGGTCAGCCTCCCCGGCATGATGACCGGCCAGATCCTCGGCGGCTCCTCTCCCGATACGGCCGTGCGCTACCAGATAGTCATCATGTTTGTCATCGCTGCCGCCACCACCGCTGCTTGCTTCGCCGTGCTCTACCTCGCCTACCTCAAGCTTTTCGACGCCCACCACCGGCTGCGGGTTTCCGCGCGGGGGTAATTTCCGCGGGGGTAATTCCCCAGCGCTCTGCCAACCTACACCTCAAACTCCATTCCGCTCGCCCCCACAATCACCTCGCCGGAAAACTCAGAGCGGGCGGCCTTCAAAGCCCCCAGGGGATCGCCCCACGGCGGAATGTGGACCAAAACCAATCTGCCCACGCCCGCTTCGCGGGCGATGCGCCCAGCCTCGGCACCGGAGAGGTGCATGTCGGGTGTTTTTCCTTCGCTAGTTGCGCCCCAGGTGGCTTCGCAGATGAAGATGTCGGCACCGCGGGCGCAGTCGATGAGGTTGTCGGTCCAGCCTGAGTCGCCGGAATAAGCAATCACACCGCCGTTGACGCCGGATTCTTCGACGCGGAGCGCGTAGGATTCGATGGGATGGACGGTGGCATAGGGGGTGATGGTGAGTCGGTCGACCATTTCGCTCACACCATCAGTCCAGGCATTGAATGCGAAGGTGTCGGACATGTCGTCGATGCCGTCGGGCGTGTCGGCGGAGAGTCGCCCTAAGCGCACTGGGGTGTCCCGCGGCCCGAGGCACATGTGCCGGCGGTCGGTGGTGGCTGAGGGGCTGAATCGCCGCCAGACCATGAGTGAGGGGAAATCGAGGCAGTGGTCAGGGTGAAGGTGGCTGAAGGCAACGTGGGCATCCTCCGGCTGGTGCACTGTCTGCATTTTTGCCAGTACGCCGGGTCCGATGTCCATGAGGAGCGCGGGCATGCGGTCCACCGTGAGGAGGTAGCCTGAGGCGGGTCCGTCGGGACCGCCAAGGCTTCCGGTGCATCCGAGGATCGTCAACTTCATAAGGGCTACTGTGCCATGCCGCATATGGTTTGGGGAACTTTTTCCCTTCTCAGACGGCTTCTTGCAAGGAATATTACACAGCTCCCAATTGGCTGACTTGTGTCACATGAGGCCCGAGGAATCGGTCGGCTAGCTGGGCAAACAAAGCTGGGTCCCCCGGTGGATCTCAGCTCCGCACCGCTGGTTCGGCTCCGTCACCGTCACGCTCTGCCAGCATGTCATTCTCACTAAGAATGCGCACAACGTCTTTGGCGGTTTCTTCGGCGCTGGAGACAAGTGTCACATGCTCACCATGGCAAGCTGGATAACGCCAGAGAGCAGCGGGTAGTGAGTGCAGCCGAGTACCAGCGTGTCCACACCTGCAGCTTGCAGGGGCTCCACATAGGCTTAGGGCGATTCCTGGGATTTGCCGCCCAGAGGTGATGCCGCGTTCCACAAAGTCCACGAATCGTGGGCAGGCTTGCGCGTAGGCGGTGACGTGGGGGACGCTGCGAAGAGGTCTTGGTAGGCACCGGGTTGACGGTTCTGAGTTCCTATCACGCCGATTTTCCCGTTGCGGGTGGTGGCTACGGCGCGCCGGACGGCGGGAAGGATGACTTCAACCACGGGGATGTCGTAACGCTCGCGGGCATCTCGGAGGAAGGCTGCGAGGCGGTGTTGCAGGCGATGACGAGCATTTTGCAGCCGCGGGCGACAAGTTCGTCGGCGATGCGGGTGGCGTGTTCGCGCACGCGGCTGATGGGTTGGGGCCGTCGGGCCGTTGGCGGTGTCGCCAATGTAGATGATGGATTCGTCAGGCAGCTGGTCGACAATGGCCCGGGCGACGGTGAGTCCCGCCGACGCCGGGTCGAAGATGCCGATGGGTGCGTTTCGTTCCGCCATGCTCACCAATGCTACTCACCTGCGCTACCTGGTGAGGAATACCTGCGCGTTGTTGCCTCCCGTGCAGGGAGACGATTTTTCCCACCATTGGTGCAGGTCATGCGATAGTTTTTACCGGTGACGGGGCTGTGAACGTCCAGTTCGACAGTGCTTTCGCCCTGCCCGCGGGCGATGGGTCCGTATTTTTCCAGCACGTTCCGCCCAAATTCGGCGCTGGTGGGGCCGTTGACGTACGCCTGTGGTGTAGTCGGCACCTGCTGACGCTCGCACGCCGTCGACAAGCAGGGGCGGTGTTGGGCACGGAGCTGGGGGGCGCGTGTCGACGCCTCAGTGGCGCGGGTTCGTGCCGATTGTCCGGTTCCATTGGTTTCCCGGTTGCGGCGGGGTGCTGGGGGCAGGGCGGGTGGATAGGACCGCTGTGGATGCGGCGATTCCTGGGCTGGCGCTGTGCGACGCTGAGATGCGGAGGGCGATGGTGACCACGCTGATGAGGACGATGACGATGAGTGCTCCTGCGGCAGCCCCAGCAAGCCTGGTCTTGAGTGCAGCCATCTCCTCCCGCTCGGCAACTCAGGAAAAAAACTCGGAAAAATGATTATACCTGTGCCGGCGAGAGGTAACTAACACTGCCCTGCCTCCCGGTAGCCCCTGAGCACGGCGCTGCTGCGTCTGCGGTGGGTCATCAGAGGTAATAACCAATCCGGCGAGTACTCCCCCAATTCCGCCGACAGGTGGCCCTGCCAGCTCACGCCAGTGTCCGTGGGCAGAACGCCCCAAATCAAACCTGGTAGGGAAAAACGCCAGGAACAGCCCCATAACAATCTGCCACACGCTGCGGTTAGCAAAACCCCGGATAACCAGGTAGCCCAACCAGCCGTAGATCAGCCCAGAGGCACCAGTGTGGTTGGTGCCCACACCGCCGAACAGCCACGTGCCTGCGCCGCCTACAACCAGCGAGAACAGCGTCACCTCCCAAAACGTCCGCTTTCCGGACAACCCGATCAGGAACACGAAAAATCGCGCCGGGCACGGTGTTGGACATGATGTGTTGCAGGTTCAGGGTGCAACAGCGGCGCGGTGACCACGTGCCACACTGAGGACAGGTCCAGGGGTGGATGCCGTAGTAGCGGAGGCTGTTGCCCAGGCCGGTGTTGATAAAGAACACGAGCCAGATGGACACGACGTAACCGATGGCCAAGGTCACACCAGTAAAAAGCCTGGTGTGGCCGTTCTCCTGGACTTGCCGCCATCGTTGCGTTGGTTGCGCGCCAGGGTGCCTGGAACACCCGGGTTGCCGCCGAGACCGCCGAATCCACTGGCACTGTTCACGCCAGCGCCACCGAAGGACTGTAACCATCCCCAGGCTGGCTCGCGTAGGGCTGTTGGTATGGTAGTTCACCCGGAATACTTCTCCTGTGTTAGTGCTTCCAATAAGGGACTCCTGGTTATAAGCGGAGCCATTGTACGAGCATTTCCTGATCCTCGCGCGCCGCTACCCCACCATCGATGCCGCTGTGGATCTCTCCCGAGGCGATATACAGGCGAATATCGTTGATGGCGGCGAGCCAGGCGTGCACTTGCGTTTCATCAATACCACCTGCACGTTGCCGTCCGGCCCGAGCGCTTCGGTGATTGCTCAGGGTTTTCTAGCTTGTTGCGGCAAATGTCGTTTTTCGTGGATGGAGCGCAGGAGGGGTTGTCGCCCCTCGTATTCTTCGTCCCCGGCGCGCTCGAAGTCTGGGAGAAGCCGCGCGAGGAGGGGTCCATGGGGGCCTCTTTGTGGCCGCTGCGAATGCCAGTGAGTTCTTCGAGTTCATCCTTGGGTACGGATTGGCAGCGGTGGATCAGGGCTTCGGCGACGGTGGCGGCAAGTTCCCCAGGACTTCACGTCCCATGGGCTCGAAGGTGGTGGTGGATTTGGGTGCCCGCATGAGGGCTTTCTTGCGTTCCAGGCTTTGCACTGTTGTACCTTACACATTGACTACCCTGCTTGTTGCATGGTTGCCCAGAGGCTAAGCGGTGTGGAGTCACATCGCCTTCAACTTTGTCTTTTTCGCCGGTGCTGACCACAGCTTTTCCTTCGGTGTGTACTTGCATCGCGAGCTCGTGGGCGCGTTTTTTTGTCGTAGCCGAGGATGGTGTGGAAGACGTAGGTGACGTAGCTCATCAGGTTGACTGGGTCGTCCCAGACGATACACATCCAGGGAGGTTTTTCGCTCGTGACTACCTCGACCTGTTGTGATTCAACGGGTACAGCTGCGGGTGAACTCATAGCCCTCAACAGTAGTGGTTTGTTGGGTTCTGGGGTACCTGGTTGCTCTCCCTCTGAGGGGAAATCTCGCTAGACTTTGTGTTTGTGAACACCGAGAATTCCACGACGCACCCCCCGAGGGCGTTTCGAAAACCACTGATACCACATCTGACGCTTCGCTTATCGACGCCTCGATCTGCCGAAAGTCCGCACGTGCCGCACCGGTCAAGTGCGTTGTTGACGGATAAGTGCACGAGTTGACCATGTTGCAGGCGTCGTTGGCGGATGGGACGGCGCATCGCCCGTGTACGTTTGAGGTTTTTGCCCGCCGGTTGCCTAACGAGCGTCGATACGGCGTGGTGGCGGGCACAGCGCGTGTGTTGCGCGCGGTGCAGGACTTTCGTGTTTACGGAAGAACAACTGGCCAACTTGTCGTTCCTGGATGACACGACGCTGGATTACCTGCGGAATTACCATTTTTCTGGCCATATTGATGGTTACCGCGAGAGATTTGTATTTTCCGCATTCGCCGATCCTGACGGTGCGCGGCACGTTTGCCAGTGCGTGATTCTGGAGACGGTGATTTTGTCCATCATGAATTCGGATTCGGCGATAGCCTCGGCGGCTGCCCGTATGGTGACGGCCGCCGATGGCCGCACGTTGATTGAGATGGGGTCGCGTCGCACGCATGAGTATGCGGCGGTGTCGGCGTCGCGGGCGGCGTACCTGGCTGGTTTTTGACGCGACGTCGAACCTGGAGGCGGCGCACCGCTACGGCATTCCTGCGGCGGGGACAGCCGCGCATGCGTGGACGTTGGTGCACGTCAACGAGGACAGCACCCCGAATGAGGAGGCGGCGTTCCGCGCGCAGGTGGAGTCCCTAGGGTTTCTACGACACTGCTGGTGGATACATATGACATCACCAAGGGCGTGGAGACGGCCATTGAGTGGCAGGGACCCGAGCTTGGGGGCGTGCGCATCGATTCGGGCGATTTGGGCGTGCTGACCAGGCAGGGTTCGCAAACAGCTTGATGATTTTGGGCGCGCACAACTACCAAAGATGTGGTGTCGTCTGATCTGGATGAGTTTTGCCATCGCCGGTTTTGCGTGGCGACCCGGTCGATGTGTTCGGTGTGGGCACGTCACTGGTCACCGGTTCTGGCGCACCGACGGCGGGCATGGTGGCCTGGCTGGTGGAGGTGGAAGGCCGCCCAGTGGCTAAAGCGCTCCCGCAACAAGGCCAGCTACGGCGGCGCAAAGCGCGCTGTGCGTACCAGCCGCAACACTGGCACCGCCGTGGAAGAAGTCGTATACCCCTTTGCCAACGATATCCCCACCATCGGCACGTTGACAGCCACCGAATTGACGGTGCCGCTCATGCGCAATGGCTCCGTACTGGAGGGCCTGCCCAGCCTGCAGGAATCCCGCAGTATCTAGCCTCGCAGCTGGTCACCCTGCCCTGGGAAGGACTGGCACTCTCCCGTGACGAGCCTGCACTGGCCACGCGTTTTATTGGGTTTTAGGCGGTTATCGCAGCGTTGAGCTCATCCCAATCTAGCCGCCCACTCAGTGCGCTTCCCACCACCGCCGAGCTCCTGGAAGCCGCCGTCGCAGCCCTCGGCGGCAGCCCCACACGGGCCAGCAGCGTATGGCGGAGGCAGTGACCCACGCCCTGGATGTTCAGCGGCACCTGGCCGTGCAGGCCGGAACTGGCACCGGCAAGTCCCTGGCGTACCTGGTCCCCGCTATTCGGCACGCTCAGGCCACCGGCACCACGGTTGTGGTGTCCACCGCTACCATCGCCTTGCAAACCCAGCTGGTGGAACGCGACCTCCCACGGCTTGCCGAGGCCCTGGAACCCCTGCTGGAGCGCGCCCCCACCTTCGCCATTCTCAAAGGCCGATCCAACTACCTCTGCCTCAACAAACTCGCCCGCGACGAGGACCCCGACGCCCCTCATCGAAGAGGAAGACCTCTCCTGGGTGGGCAAGCACGTCGCGCGCCCTGGCCGACTGGGCGAATGACACCGACACCGGCGACCGCGATCACCCTCAACCCGGGCGCGTGCCGGATCTCGCGTCGGCGGCGGGTCAGCGTCACCTCTCGGGAATGCCTGGGGTCTTCCCGCTGCCCGCAGGGTGAGGATTGCTTCGCTGAACAGGCCCGCCGCAAAGCCCAAAAAGGTGGATGTGGTGGTCACCAACCACGCCATGCTCGCCATTGACGCCCTTTCCGGTGGTATCCTCCCGGAGCATGACGTGGTGATCATCGACGAGGCCCACGAACTCGACGGCCGCATCACCGCCGTCGCCACCGCCGACCTGTCCGTCACCGCCCTCACCCTGGCCGCCACGCGCGCCGGGAAGCTGGGCGGCACCAAGGACTCACGACGTGAGGTGACCGACGCGCCAGGAACTCGACGACGCCCTGGGTACCTGCGACGACGGCCGCTGGACAACCCTCCCCGAACAGGGTGCAACCCCTGCTGCGCGCGCTTACCGACGCCCTGACGTCCCTGCGGTTTGCCGTTGCCACCGCCCCGGATGGCGAGGCAACCAATGATCCGAGAAGAACGCGGAACGCACTTCCCTCTCGGCACACCTGCAGGAACTGCACGATTCGATTATTCGCATGCTGGAAGTATTCGCGGAGGATGATCCCGCCAAGCAGCGGGACGTCGTGTAGCTGACCCGTGACGACCGTCGCGGGGACTCCCTCAAGGTGGCGCCACTGTCGGTGGCTGAGCTGCTGCACAGCCAACTGTTTCTCGACAACACGGTAGTGTTGGCCAGCGCGACCCTACCATCGGCGGCAATTTCAACGCCGTGGCCGCCAGCTGGGGCTTGCCGAAAGGCAGTTGGGACAACCTGGATGCGGGCACCCCGTTTAACCCGGCGAAGTCGGGAATTTTGTATTCCGCCGCCACCTTCCCCAGCCGGGGCGTGATGATCTGTCGGAGGAGTTCTCGGACGAGCTGGCCAGCTTGATCACTGCCGCCGGTGGACGCACGCTGGATTGTTTTCTCCCGGCGCGCGGCGGTGCAGGCCACGGAGGCGATGCGGGCACGGTTGCCCTTTTTGATATTTTTCTGCCAGGGCGATGATTCTACTGGGGTGTTGGTGGACAAGTTTGCCAGGATGAGAATTCCTGTTTGTTTGGCACATTGTCACTGTGGCGGGGCGTGGATGTGCCGGGGAGTTCGTGTTCCCTTGTGGTGATTGACCGGATTCCTTTTTCCGCGTCCTGATGATCCGTTGCTGCAGGCCCGGAAGGAGGCTGCCGACGCGGAGGGCCGGAATGGTTTTCATGGAGGTTGCCGCCACGCATGCGGCGTTGTTGATGGCGCAGGGCGCGGGGCGTTTACTGCGGCATGTGACAGATCGTGGTGTGGTGGCTGTGTTGGATAGTCGTTTTGCCACGAAACGTTATGGTGGGTTTTTGCGCAGTTCTATGCCAGCATTGTGGCCAACAAGCGATATCGCTGTCGTGACAGCAGCGTTACCGTAGACTGGTTGCTAGCTAAATTGATACCGACCGATATTCTAGCCGCAGGTGAAGCCCAGGCTTTTGGGGTGCTGAAAATGTGGTACACCTTTTTATGCACTAATTTCCCCGGTCATTCCCTGGTGATTTATTTATCCCCACCAGGTCTGTTTTTGCCCGGTTTTTCTGTTGTACGGTGAGCCAATGAGTGATTTTTCCTGGCCAATACCGTTCACGCCACTATCCAATGAGAGAGTTGCGCTCCGCGCCTTGCGTATAGAGGACGCAGATGCTGTTTATGAGGCAGCCATAGATCCGCAAATGCAGCGTTTTACTCCCATTCCCCTTGAATACAGCCGTTCCATGGCGGTGGAGTTCATTAACAAATGCGCAGCAGGCCACAATCAAGCCTGGTCTGGGCGATTGAACTGCTGACAACGCAGGCCGTTACGCTGGGAATATTATGCTGAAGCTGCAGTCGGAAAGAACCGCAACGTGCTTGCCGATTACAGCACAGCCCCTGGGCGGCGGCGCGGCACCATGACACAAGCGTTGCAACTTGTGCTGGATCACGCATTTAACAACTATATTCACCGGGTTGAACTTCGCGCCACCCTGGATAACACGCCATCGCGCACTGTTGCGGAAAGAAATGGCTTCGTATTTGAAGGCGTGGCCCGTGATAGCGAATATATTCGGTGGCGATTTTTCACGATGTCGTGGTGTACGCTAAGATCGCCAGATGACCACCAGCTAATGCCGCGAAGGCTTACAATTCCCCGCAATTGCAATCTGCATTCACTCAGGGCTCCCCGGTGCCTGTGCGGAATTTCCGTTTTTAATTGTTCAGCAATGCCACAATGACGACGGCAAGTGTTGACGCGCCTTCCCACAGGCCCTGCAACGCCCAGGTGTCCATTTCTTGCCGCGATGCGCCACCGACCACGGCATCCACCACGCCCTGGCAGCGAGCACCGCGAAGACCACAACGCTCCACCACGACGCGTGCCCAACAGCCGATAGGGCTGCAGCAATCGCCGTCACGATGCAGTGGTAGACCACCGAGCCGACAAACCACACATGGTCACCCGCGCTCACGAATCAGCGTTTTTCACGTAGGGAATCGTCCCCACAAAATACAACGCCACCAACGCCGTGATCGTCCATAGGCGCGCATCTAGGAGCCACCCCACCACGCTGGACGCCAGCGGAACCATCACACAACTCGCCAGCACTGTCGCCTCCCCGGACAGCAGCGACCGTGGCCTGCGCCGATACATCTCCCACACAGCAACCCCCACCAGCGGAGCAAACACCACGCCCCACAGCACCACAGCCGGGTGCATCGCCACCACGATTATCGACGCCGCGGCAGACACACCGCCGTAAGTGGCAAGAGGACGTCGAAAAAGCGGCCTTACGCGGACCCCTCAGCCTTCACCCCAGCCCCAGGGCGAGAACGCAAAATAGCCGGTCATCCACGCAACGGCCAGCGGAAGATGAATCCCACGACGGTCCAGCCAGCCCCACGCCCAGCAGCAGCGGAACCGTCACCATTACCCGCACCATGCTGGTCGGGAACCCAACCAGTGTTTTTGCGCTTCTTCCGAGGCTTCTTCTGAGTCTTGGGCGCTTCCGTCGTCATTGTCGCTCCTCATCACGTGAAAAACCGGCCAGAGTAGCGTGTTGCCGTAGCCGGTTTCAGTGTAGATCGCAGTAGCGTTAGGGGCTGCCTTAGGGTCCCCGCCGGAATCACACCCAACGCGATGGGGCGTCGCACACATCAGATACGCCACCATCATGATGAGCTGGACGACAGGACAGACCAGCAACAAGCCAAAAATAGGTTAAATAAGCGACAAAATACACGACAGCGACGAGCAGCCACAGGCCAATGGACTTCCCAAGATTATCCACGAACGCCTGCCAACCGCGGATAAACGCTTCCCGCTATCGTGCTGCCAGGGTTCAACCGCTGCGAACGGGACGTACATGCCAGGCAGCACCATGAGCGATCAGGCCAGGGATTGCGCACATCATCAAACCCACGCGAACAATCAGGAACACGGATAGCAGCGTGAAAGAACGGGATGAGCAGGCCGCGCAGCGAAAGAAACGACCAATATGTGATTACCTCGCCCCGGCACTGTCGGTACGCATTGCGCACGGAATTCAGCCAGAAAACCAGGGCTGCAGCCGCGCACGCGCAAACTAGAAGCAAAAGATCAGGCAAGAAGCACGTAGCCAAAGTACCGTACCCTTCTTGGTGGGGACATCGAAAAGTCCTGCACAGCTAAAGCATCGAACACTGGATGATCAGGAGTGATAAAGAGTTATCAGCGTATCAAAAACAGCACCACTCCCATGGATGTCGCCCATGGGATCCATTGCTGACCAAACATGCCTCACTCCCGATGCTGATGGCATCAGTGACATTCAGTGTCGACGTTCCCGCTACTGCTGATTCCACGGTTTGCCAGCCAGTACCAGGTTGACCTCCACCTTGATCGTTGCCGCCCTGCTGGTTGCCGCCCTGCTGACCACCGTAACCATAGCCCCTGGTTCGGGTGTTGCTGGCCGCCTTGCTGCGCGTTTCCACCAGGCTGGTAGTAGCCGGGGTTAGCAGAGACCAGGCTGCGGATAACCGGTCTGACCATAGCCTGTTTGGTCGCCCAAGCGGCTGACCATGCCAGGCTGGCTGTATCCACCCTGGCTACCACCAGTTGGGTCGTACCAGGCTGTGTGCCGGGAGCTTGCGGACCAGGCGCACCCGGGCCATATCCACCTGCGTGTGTGTCCTGACTTGTTGTCACACCCTGTGGCAAGACGATGGGCATTTGCTTGCACATACAGTAAGCGACAGCAAGGGTGATGTACTGAGAGGCACGGTCACTAACATAGCTGGGCCCGTCCAGCTGATAACAGCGTTAATGAGAACGAGCACAGAAGCGGCAGAGATTGACTGCGCCATATTGTTCTTAAACGCCCTGAAACCGTCTGCAAAAATCCGCCGATACTGGCGTCGGGGTTCGCAAAGGCAGCAACCGTCACGTACATCCACATGACAGCCAAGACAATGGCCCCTAATCCGAACGTAAGCGGTCCCACTGGCAGAATAGCAATACCCATCCCAATCTGCACAAGGAAGGGTTTGCCCAGACCTGAGATCCTAAAAGAAATCTGTGGTTTTAATTACTTCGCCTTGAGTCATGCGGAGGGCATTTCGATAACAGTTCGGTGTGAAGATCACGCTTACACGATGCCCACGACGATGATGAGCATGAAAGCTATAGAAATCCCACCCAGTGGCGAATGGGTTGAAGGCAGGCTCGGTGGTGGTGCTGTTGCTAGCTGTTATAACTGTCGTAGCTGTCATAACGCGAGTATGAAGAGCTGGTTGCGGATTCCTCCATTGAGATGATCCACCCCACCAGTGCGAGGTACATGATGACAAAAGGAACACCAAAGGCAATAGCAACGATCACCGAGGACAGCACCCACGGCACCCACTGCCTAGTGAAGTGATTCCATGCGATGCTCAGTGCATCCGACATGTTCAACGTTTCGATGCCCATCTGACCAGACTGCTGCTGACCAAACGGCTGTTGCCCATAGGGGCTGAGGATAAGGTTGCGGATTATTCACGGTTATATAACCTATATACTAGTCCGGTTCGACGAGGGATTTACGCTCCCGTCGCCACGAGAAAACCAACAAATGTGCAATGCTTGTCAGGGAATTGTCGTCACGCCGGCCATCCCTATGCACATCAGCAGCCTCAAGGGTGATCAAACCGAGGGAGCACGACAAGGAGAATTGATTGCCCAATGTTGTTTTGAATGCCGCGAACCTCAGAAAACGCATTACCGACGGTAACGTTTGGGTTGATGGCAGCTGCGACAGAACATACATCAATACAAATATGGCAATGATACGGGGATGATGAATAGCAACATACGCAATAGATGAAAATGATTTCACAGAGAATAATCACAATAAGCGGGTCCCCAAGCCTGAGCAAGAAATCCTCACCACAATGGTCTCGCCTGGAGTCTGCGGAAGCATTTCGATAGCTAATGTAAGTAGACAACAACAACAACCCACATAGATGATGTGAAGATCGCGTGTCCACAAGGCCCACACCGCTGGGTTCCGTCGTTTGCGTCGCGCCATATATACTGGTGGATGTCTTTGTAATCTTCGTTGCGGGAAACAATCGCCGACGTTGTACCGCCAAGCACACAGATGGACGCCATCAGAGCAACACTGACAGCACCACGGCACCCGCACTGGCGCGAGAGTGCCGCCATGCAACGCCATCGCATCTGGAGCATTTGGCGTTGGAAAACTTTGAGTTCTCAGTGTTAACTTATAACACCATGACACTTTTTACTAAAAATCAGCGATTCCCACAGCGCTCCCCAACCCTCTATTCAGGCAATTTCAAAGCTAAAACAGCGGGTCAAAAACCGCGCTGCCTATATGATCACACACTGCAATTAATTTGCTGCACAATAGCTATACTTATGGGTGGGAACAGCAACCACTGTCAACGACCCCGGATCAACCTCTGTATACCGGCATCACGGACTGGCACGCGTCAACACGCGCACACTGTGTCAAACTCCTCCGCAGAAATCTCACGAACCTGCAGGTCAAACCCCGCGCTCAGCCCACTGCAACACCCACTCGGGCGGCATCGCCGCAGCCAGCAGCATCGCACCATGCCCCACCTGCGCCGCCGCCTTCCCCAGCGTCATGCCACCGGGTCACGCTGCACAAACACCATCGGCACGTCCAGCCGCAGCGGCCCGGGGCGTCGTCAGGCAGGTCCGTACCACCGATCTGCAACCAGGACACCAGCGGATGCTATCGACGACCGCCGTGAGCACGCACGCACGTGCCTTCGCCGTCCACTCACCGTCACCCGGCCCATGCACATTATCGGGCGGTATTGCGGGCGCGGCGGGCGATTTTGCGGATCCGCGCACCATACCAACTTTGCAACGCCTCAGCGTGAGCGTGTCGCCGCCCGCACGGTCGTCTAAACAGACACGCCACCGTGGCCTGGCCGCAGCCTCTAAGCAGGTCCGTTTCGCTGGTGGATTCACCTTGGGGATATTCAGGATGATCGGCATGGACTGCACGGTTGACGGGTCATCGGGTTTCGCGTCACGATCGTCTGCGTGCAGCGTTGCGAGCGTTCGTGGGCTTTCAACGCAACGTGGGATCCATCACTGCTCCAGCGGGTTGCGACGGGGACGACGCATCGTCAGGTCGCCTCGTCAATCTCATCGCGAAATACCGCAGGATGTCATGAACCGTCGACAAAGGATGATTCACCAGGGCGTCCGCAACCTCCTGAAAGCGCCGGCGGCGTTAAACGCGATATAAGCCAGCCGCAAGCAGCAATGTCATTGGCGCCATCGTCCCATAGCGCGGTCTGGTCGGCTGCATGCGGAATCCTCAGCAAACTCCGTCACTCTCGCCTTCGCCGCGCGGTGCACCACCTTGCCGATCACCCGGCCGGTGGTTTCCGTCACAATTTCCAGCGTGTTGGCGCGGTGTAATCAATTCCAGCTCTGCGACAATCCCTCTAGGACCTGGATAAACCCCCAGACACCACGTGCCGTCTTATACCCCCATACGTTTCAAGGTGCACGGATGGTGGTGCGTCCGCCGGGGTCAGCTGAATAGCACTGGCAACCTGGTCAATAACGGATACGTCCAAAGCCTTTCAGTGTGGCCCACGCTCCCGCAACGACTGCTCAAAATCAGTTCGCCACGCGCCGCACGTTCGGTCACCACAGCCACCTCGGCTTCTTTGCCCGCGTAGAGGCGAAGCATTTCAATCACTTCACCGGTGATCAGCGTGGAATGCCGGTCAAAAGCAGATCAGGCGCTTTGAGCGGCGCACCAACGCGCGCGCTCAATGGCAATATCACCCCAATCTCGCGGGTGAGTTCCGCCAGTGCGCTGCGGGGCACACCACCGCCCGGTTTGGGGTCAGCGACGTCAACAACTTTCAGTTTCCAGGCCGGTCACTGGATAGTCAGCATCCACGGATGGTGTCAAGTGTTGGCACCGTGGTCAGCCAGTGTTTGGCCGATACGGGAGATGTGTGAGCGCAGTGACTGGGCGCCGAGAACGACACCGCGTGCGTCGATAAGGGGCGTTAAAGTGCGGGTCACCTTTAAGTTGCACGGTGACTTTCTGACCATATGACTTTGAGGTTTCGGTCAGCGCCTTCGGTAAGGAGTGTCAGCGCGGTCGGCATTGATGCCTGGGGCATCCGTTGAGTCGCCCCTAAACGGTGACTGTTCCACGTCCAAAAGCTGGACGCGGTACGCAGATGCACGCGGAAGAATGCGCCGGAGACGCCTGGGCGGTCCGCACCCGCCACTGTGATCACCGCTGGGCTAAGGCCGGGGTGAGGTTTACCATAATATGTCGTGCATGGTGTCGGTCGTTTTGGTCACGAGCATCGTGTATCTCGATCATCACGGCAGATACGACATCACCCCCGGTCGGACCAACCAACCGGTGATATGTGACGCTGAGCAACACAGGCAAACCCTCGTGGGCGAACCTAATGGTGCCTGCCGACGTGCGCCTCAGCGCGCATGCGCTCCACCATGTGCGGATGGTGCGGCTCGAAGCGGGACGCTCGGAACGGATACGCGGCAGCGAGCACGAGAGTATGTGGCGCGGCGGGCAGGATGTTGCCCATTCAGGGGTTGCCGTAACCCCACGGATCGGATACCACAGTGACGACCTCGCCGTAGCGCCAGGACTTGAAGATGTTCCAGATGAACGGGATGCAGACGCGCCCAGAATGAAGGCGGCGATAGTGGAAATCTGGTTGAACAGGGGTGAATCCATCGGATTCAAGGTAGTCGGCATAACGACGCGGCATACCCATGTTGCCCAGCCGGTGCTGGATCAGGGAAGGTGCCGTGGAAGCCCAGGAAGGTCATCCAGAAGTGGATCTTGCCCAGGCGCTCGTCCAGCATACGGCCCGTCATCTTCGGGAACCAGAAGTACACGCCACCGTGGGAGGCGAACGATGGTGCCAAACGAGGGTGCAGTGGAAGTGAGCAACAATGAAGTAGGTGTCGAGATGTGGAAGTCAGCGGCGGGGAGGCCATCGCTGACGCCGAGTCGAGACACACCGAGCAGGAAGGACACCGCCAGAGCCGAAGGCGAAAAATGCATGGGGTTTCATAGCGGTGTCCGCGCACATCCGTGCGCAGCCAGTTGAAGAACTTCACGCCGGTGGGAACCGAAATCAGGGAACGTCGAGGAGAAGAACGGCGGCAGGATCAGCGCCGGTGACGAACGTCGTGGTGCGCCCACACCGCCATCGACAGCGTGGCGATGGACGGGGTTGCAAACACCAGGCCACGTGCCGAACATCGGCACGGGTGCCACGGGGACGATCTCGGACACAATGCCGAGAGAACGGCAGAGCGGGACGTACCTCCGTGCCCAAAGAACCAGAACAGGTGCTGCCCGGACGGCACCACCATTGGCAGGGGTCGTAAATGCGGCCGCCCAGCTCGCGGTCGTACAGCACGCCCAGAGCGGCGGCAGTGAGCATCGGGAGATCAGCAGCGCCCAGATAGAGTAACAAAAGATGTTTCAGGTGAAGATCGGCAGGCGGAACATGGTCATGCCCGGCGCGCGGGCACAGGATGGTCGTGATCATGTTGATGGCGGAGACGATGGTACCGATTTCACCGACACCCGCCGAGAATCCACATGTCAGAGCCAACGCCTGGGGGTGGATGGGTCGAGCGGCGAGTACATGGTCCAGCCGAAGTCGGCGGCACCGCAGGAGTGAAGAAAGCCCGACAGCGTCAAAATGCCGCCCGGCGGTGGCCAAAGCAAAATGCGTTCAGCCGGGGAGCAAACGTCAGATTGCGCCGATCTGCAACAGCACGCGGCGTAGTTAGCGAAGCCCACGGGAGTGCCGTACAGCAACGGCATCACGGTGCCGTGCATGGTAAATAGCTGGTTGAACTGCTCGTTGGACGGGTACTGCGAAAGCCGGGGCTGCACGGTTCAGCGCGGTGAGTAGCGCCGTAAACCGCAGGAAGAAGAAGCAGAAGGCCATAATGATGTACATCAGGCCCAGCATCTTATGGTCAGTTGTGGTGAGCATTTTCCAGGCCAGAGCTACCGCACGGCCTGACCCGGTAGAGTGCAGGCCGTGCAGGTCATCGTGGTCCCGCCCGTACACACACAGCTGTCATGGGTTCCTCCTGACTACGCGATACTGCACATGCACAGACACTGTGTGCGCAGAGTTACCGATTTTATGCTCGCTGTATTGATGTTGGTGGAACCGTGCTGCGTTTTTCCATCTTGCAGCGGGAAAGCCCACCTTCTACATTGTTGTTTCTTTCGTAACGAATGCCGTCACTAGACCGTTCTTGAGGTGTTGCACGATTGAGCTTCATATTTCCTCTATCTGTGACAGGAAACGCTCGAGGCTGGCACTGCAGTGGAAGATGATCATTCCACTGTCCCTCTCGCGGGTTAAAACCCAGGTTGACCCCTGCACACCGTCACTAGCATCCCCTCTACAGCGCGAAGCGACAGGGCTGAGGCTGAGATGTGCAGATGAAGATTCCAGAGGTCACCCTAGTTGAGCTACGTAAACGTAGCGTGCGGCGGTTAGGGTCATGTCACGCTATCAAGGAGCGCAGTAGCATATCTGAGACGTGTCATCCATCCGCGGTACGGGCGCTGAGGTGCTCAGGCGGTACCGATTTTTCGCTTTTCAGGCGAGACGGGCTGGTCAAGCGCCTTATTGCGGTCCACCTGGCATCACTTTCCCCAGAGCACAATATCCATGCGCCGCATGTCGTCGCCGTGGCGCAGAGTGCGCGAAGACAGAAACAATCCATAGTTTTAACAGCGCCTTGGTGCGCCCAGTGTTCAGCCGCTTCAGAGTGATGACAACCAGCCGTTCAACACCATGGTGCCCCATTGCTGCAAGAAGATTCTTAGTGCCAGCGGGTACGGCTGCGTGGGGTGTTGCTGTTCAACACCACGCGGTGATGCGCGCGTCGACGCCCTTCAAGCCCAGGGAGTTAACGCATCAACATCGAAGAATGTCCACTGCGGCGCTGTTGGTCGCTCGTGGCTTATCTCCAGTTTTTCTGGGGTTCTATGCCAACATCATCATGACCACGTGATGAGCGCTTGCACTCAACAACCAGAACGCCCGACAGTCCCCGTAGCGCCAGGTACAAGAATCTTCATCCGTATTTACTCCCCTAGAAATCCCAGTCGTCGTCTTCGGTGGCTTCGGCTTTGCCGATCACATAGGAGGAACCGGAGCCGGAGAAGAAGTCATGGTTTTCATCAGAGCTGGGTGACAGCGCGGAGAGGATTGCCGGGGAGACTCGAGGTGTCGGCAGGGAAAACAGTCCTTCGTAGCCAAGGTTGTTCAGAGCCTTGTTGGCGTTGTAGCGGAGAGCGTTTAACGTCTTCGGTCCACCCCAGCTCGTCGTAGGGGTCTTCGGTGTAGTGGGTTTCGTTTTCGTGAGGGTCGTGAAGAGCTCAAGGTGTATTCCTTCATTTCCTCGCTTCGGACTCCGTGAGCGCTTCGAGCCCTGGTGCCTTGTAGCCGATGTAGTAGCCGTGGACGGCTTCGTCACGGATGATCAGACGGATCACATCGGCGGTGTTGGTGAGCTTCGCGTGGCTTGACCAGTGCATGGGCAGGTAGAAGCCGGAGTAGAAGAGGAAGGATTCGAGCGGCGTGGAGCGACTTTGCGCTTGAGCGGGGCGTCGCCTTCGTAGTAGCTGAGGATGATCTCGGCTTTTTCTGCAGGTTCTCGTTTTCTTCGGACCAGCGGAAGCTGCGTCGTTGATCTCGGGTGGACGCGAGCGCAAATATAGAGGGTAACTTTTCGCGTCACGGATTCCATGAAGGCAATGTTGGTGACACAGCTTCTTCATGAGGGTGTCGGGCGTCGAGAATCAGCGACACCACGCCGACGGTTCCTGAATGGTATCGAGCATGGGTCGGCCCGTGAACACCCGCTGGTTGTTTCTTGTTCGAGGGCGTTGAGGGTGTTCAACGGCGATGTCGTTGGACGGCGGCACTTTTTCAGGGGCAGAAGTTTCCGGTGAGTGGGGTCCCAGACCTCAAGGTCTTTTTCGTCTGGAATGGTATTCAGTTAATGGCGCTGATGGGGCTGTTCGCGATTCGGGATGGCTTTCGCGATGCGCGGGGTTGCAGCAGTGAGCTTTTTGCCGTCACGGTCTTTGTCTCCTCGTGTGCAAAACATTCAATCCGCCACACTACCGCCATTTTTACCGTGATATTCAACACTTCGTCGCTGCCATTGCTTCCGCCATTCTCCCCCGATGTATCGACGCCCCCACCTTCGCAGCTACTGTCCGTACCTGAAAGCCTGTTACAAGCAGTTGTTTGAGCGCTCATCGCATTAATCACGCGAGGCGTTCTGCGGATGAGCAACCTTCATTTTGTGTCAAGTAACGCAAACCAAACCATACCGACGACCACTCTGCCCTCCAGCATTGAGTTGAGCAAGCATCAAGTCGATTGATGGCATTGTAGACTCATAGATATGAAACTCGGTGACACACTCGCCGAAGCGTTCAGCAAAGCAAGTAACCGCAGAACTTGAAGCCTCCTGGTCTACCTCCAGCTACTACATCTCGACGACCTCGGCCTGGTGGGCATCGCGACTGGATGAGCCGGTCGAAGAGACGACACTGCACAGCAGTTCGCTGATCACATGCTGGACCGCGATGCCACTCAGATTGGCACCATCAACTCCCCCGACTGAAGGTCACCAGCCATCGAAAGCTTTTCGAGGGCCTCCCTGGCTCCTGACAGAAGGTCTCGCGCCGTGATCGCGACCTGGCTGCCGCCGCCGCCCGCGAACGAGCGACGATGCCCGCCCACTTCTGGACACCTTCTTCAAAACGGGTCGAGAAGAATCCACCGTCGAGACCGCCTGCGCATGGTCCAAAACGATGGCTCCGGCCTGCTGCGCGCGGACGCAGAACTCGGCACGCGAGTTCCGACGACCGTTGTCCCCCTCTATCTAATCCGATCTGCGGCTTATCATCTGCAGCCGGGTTTTCATATCAGCCAGTATCGCGTCACAACGTGCGCGTGGCGGCCGTATCCACTGCCTCCCCACTATCCGCCTCTAATGGTTCAGTGCATTCAGTTGAGAATCCCAACGAGCGGGGCAGAAATGCCCGATACGCGCTTCCATTCGGCTCGCAATGAGTGCGCGCGGCAGCTAAGATGACACTTCCCCTGCGCACGGCGCAGAATATCGCGATAACTGCGTTTGAGCGCAAAGCAACTGCCTGGAGCTGCCGCTGCATCCATCCGCCGACACCAAGGATTCAGCCACACTACGGTCCGCACGGTCAGCGGCACATGCAGCCATTTTGGTTGTATTGGTTTCCGGGTGAAGTCATCCGCGTCGCAGCTGCTGAATCTGGAAATGCGCGCCCAACCGCGCCGCAACGCTATCCGCTGCGATACGTGACCACATATGCCTGGTTTCGTTGCCACCCTTTCTCGGCACGACACATACGCTATTTAAATGATATATCACACTGCTCACTGGGTGGTCTTTAGGATACTCGCTACCTCGAGAGCTTCATGCAGAAAAGCTGCCAGGTCAACGTGAACGCGCCCACTTTTCCCATAACTTACTGTTCAGGCTGCGACGCTTTCCTTACACAATGCTGAAATTGGGGTAGAATATGCTAGAAATAGCGGTGAGCACTTCAACCGTACATCTGGATCGCAAGGAGCTACCGAGTGACTACTCCGACTCACCCCGCTATGCGCAGTCTGGAAGACTCAGCGCCGAGATCATCAGCGGGAAAATTCCACAGGGCAACGTTTCACCCTGCAGGACCTGCCGGTTTGGAATCTCACGCACCGTTGCCCGCGAGTAATGCGAGCCCTTGAACAACAACATGTCACTTCCCGACGCGTTGGCATCACAGTGCTGGAAAGAGAAAGACTGCTGATAAATCCGTCATCGCGTGGCGTCTAGAGACGCCCCAGAACGCGATCTTCAGCTCCATTCACTCGCAACTGCACGCAGCCGTTGAACCCATCGCAGCCCGCGCAGCCGCCAACCGCCAACCCTGCGGAACGCACGCGGCTCGTGGAACTCACCTGATTTGCGACCTCGGCCGCGGTGGCATGACGCTCCCGACTTCCTCAACGCCGACATCGAATTCCCACCCTCATCTTGACCTCATCACCGCAACGGATGTTCGCATCCTCGCCTCCACCGTGGCGACGTATGACCAACCGCGCGCAGGTGGGACTGCAACCCCAGCCATCCCTCTGACGAGCGCTCGACCACCACGAACGCCTCGCAGCCGCCATCGCTTCTGGCGAGGGCCTCGCCACCGAGGACCCATGCTCGCATGCTTGTCAGTGAAGCCCGCGAAAGCCTGCGCAGTCTCGCTCCCGCCTCACTAGGAGTCGACCAATAGTGCTGGATCGCCACAAGCGACGGTGTGGTGAGACGGCACTGCTGCCGACCCTAGCCGCTGGCCCAGCGGAAAACCTACACAATGTGCAGCTGACGCAGCCAACTACCGGTTCCCTCCAGGGCGGTTTTGCGGAGGCGGATGTCGTAGACCGTTTTGATGCCCTTTGCGCCAGGCGTGATTTGAAGGCGCGGTTGGTGTCGCGAGTGGTGGCGGTGTCTTTGAAGAACAGGGTGAGGATGGCCCCCTGGTCTGACGTGGCGGGTGGCCACGGCGTAGGTGTCAATGCGTTTTCTCGTACCCGATGTCGTAGGCATCTTGGTAATAGATCGAGATTGTCGTTGGTCATGTAGGGCGCCGGGTGGTAGACAGCGCCCGATTTTGCCCTTTCGCTGCGGTTTCTATCCGGGAGGCGATGGGGTGGATGGATGAGGTCGAATTGTTGGTGTGGGAGATCGACCGGTTGGTGGCACCGCCTGGAGGTAGCAGTTCGGCTTATGCCGTGTTTGGCCACCTTTTTCTTTGAGTTCACTGCCGATTCTTCCGCGGTGGGCGTGTGGATGCTGGACCGCGCAGAGATTTCTGTTGACCTTGTCGGTGCGGGCGCACGAAACTCAGCGCGGCTGGGTCGTCACGTGATCGAAAGAATGTCCGTCGGCGGCGCTGGTCGAGGTCTTCGAGTCAGCTTCGAAAACAGCGCCGCGTTCACTGGGCGATTGCGCAAGGATGCTTTCGAATGCATTCGTACATGACGGCGGCTGCAAAGTAGGCGTTGGTGAAGTCCGAGTCCTTCTTCTGATCCGTAGTGGATGTGTTCGCGCGAAAGAGTCCGTGCGGGTTCATTTGGCCGAGCCGCTGGCGTGCTGGCGATCGTACTACTACGGATGGAGGGCACGGAGTCGAGCGAGGTTTAGTCCGGATACGGCGGTGAGCCCGCGGATGGAGGTTTCGATGTTGGGAGGAGAATGGTCTGGGACATTTAGCAACTGGCGATGTGAGGCCAAAGGTTGCAGGAGATATCTTCGCCGACTGGCGTGAGGTGAGGTCCGCGTTGAATTCCGAGGGGTGGAGATTGCAGGATCTCGGAGCACGTTGAACCACGGGTGGGTGATACCGCGGCCTGCGATGGGGTTGGCGTTGTTCTACCGTGTCTTCAGAAACATGATGTGGGGTAGCCGGATTCCGATTGGATCTCGGCGAGGGTTTGGAAAATTGGCGCGCATTTGATCTTGGTTTTGCGGATGCGGTCGAAATGTTCCACCATCTCGTTGTAGTGTTCGGTGACGGAGATGTCGGCGAGGGTTTGCCACCGTGGTGCGCGTTCGACATCGTAGAGAACTGAGTACATGTCGTCGTTGCGTTTTGGCCCGGCTCGAAGGTGGTGCTCAGAGTTGACCACGCCCAATGACCAGGGTTTTGATGCGGATCGTCCGCGTTTTTCGCGCTTGGTGTCCAAAGAACTTCATGATGTCCGGGTGGTGGGCGCTGCGGTGAACTGACGCACCCTGGCGCGCTTCGGTTGGTTGGCGTAGGGGAAAGGAGTCTTCAGGAGCTTCCATCGCAGGGATGACGCGGACGACTGGTTTTCAATGCGCTTTGATGGGCGCTCCGGCTTCGCGGAGGGTTGCTGAGCAGCAGAGCCACACACGCGCGCGCGTTTAGTCACTGTGTGCGGAGTTGATGGCGCTTGCCCGATGGATTCGTGGCGCCCTCAATGCGCAGCGGGAAGCGGGAGACGGGTTTCGCCGCTGGGCATCTGCCGGGTTGAGGAAGGTGGGAGTGGCGGGCTGGAAGCGTCCGCTCGCCCGAGTTTCGTCGACAAAGGGCTCTCCGGCGAGCTTGGTGTCACCCGCCGCGAGCGTGAGGGCGACCGTGCGGGCGCGATCTTGCAGCAGCAGGCTGGGTAGCGTCGGCCGTCGAAGGTTTGCGGCGTACGGTGTAGTACTTGTGGGCCCCAAGGAAGGTGGGGAACCGGAATTTCTTGGCGTAGGCGCGCGAACAGGGACTTTGTGGAAGTCCGAAGGGTACTGGTCAAACGACCTCTTGTTCCGTAGTAGTTGTCGCTCAGCGGGTGAGTGGGTGCTGCTCAGGTCTGTGGAAAGAGAACACGAGTGCTGGTTGACGTGCTGGAGGAAGGGGTGGATACAACCGCTTGCCGATCGCCTCCAAATTGGATGTTGCCGTTTGTCATCCCACAGGTTTTAACAGGGCATTCAGTGCGTGGTAGTCCAGTTCTTCACGCTCTGCCATGGTCTCGCTCAACGTCTGCAGCCTTTCCAATAAGTATGTGTAGCGCTATCGCGTATCGACGCCCGCTTCTCCGCGGCGTCGTCGTACGGGTTACAGTTTTAATCCTAGTTTTTCTGCGTTGTCCAGCAGTCCGGCGCGCAGGATGCGCACGTCTTCGTCGGTTCCGAGAAGTTCAAAACGGTACACGTACGGGACTCCCGTTTTGGCGGCTATCACGTCGCCTGCTTTGCCGTAATCGGTGCCAAAGTTTGGTATTCCCGAGGACACGACCGCGCGGATGAGGCTGCGGTTGTGGTGTTGTTGAAACGAGATAACTTGCCCTGGTACCGGACGGGGTTCGTTGCCCGGATATAGAGGCTCCTCCCCGTAGGTGGGACAGACCAGCACGTAGGGTTCATCCCGACGAGCGGAGGATCGTTCCGATGCAGTGGGATACGCGCGGAGGCGGTCCCAGCGCGGTCACAAAGCGATGGGTGTTTCCCGTTGCCGAGGAAAAATACACCACAAGCATCTTGTATCGTCCATTCGTCTGTGTGGCATGAAAAAAGCCGCCCACGCATGCAACGGTATGGGCGACTGGAAACGCCTCCGTGACGGGGCGTCGTGAAACCGCGTTAGTTGGGCAACAGCCGCAACGAGGCTGCGGATGCTCGAGGCGGAAACCGGACCAGTGCTCGCCGTTGGCTTCAACAGCGAGGTGCAAACTGGAGGTATCCGAGGGCCAGAACATAGTGCAGGGCTTCATCGTCCATGCTGATGTCTACGGTGTGGTCAGCCAGCACGGTCCAGGGCCTTTTTGGTTTGCGGTACTGCACTGCGAGGCGGGCTTGCTGTAGACGGTGATAGCATGTTCTTCCCTCATCTGTTTGCGGTTTTGCTCTTCTTGCGTGTTGTCGGTAGCCGCTCCTGGCTGACGGATCACATGAAGAAACACTATACTTTGTGCCTACCCTAATTCAGCTCTTTTCACATATAGTAGTTACATCGTGAGTATTCCCAGCAAACCCGCGCAAATCTACCTACTATCTAGCCTGGTTTTGCGTGCCGTATTACAACGATGAGAATTTGCCCGCTTCACACCCCCTAATATCCCTGCTCGCACGCATCACCCCGCCATACGGCCAAAATGTGTCGTTTGACACATTTTTGATGTTTCAAAGTGCTGGGTCGCCAAACCCTCAACCCGTACTTCACCCCAAAAGCAGCACTCGCAGCTGCGCGTACGCTCGAAAAGTTCCACACGTGTAATTCAAAAGAATCACTTTTATTCCGTCACATTCAAGCAGCCACTACACCCGCCCTGAGCAGCGCTTTCTTCACCTAAAGAGCACATAAAAACCACCCGAAAACCCCCACAGCCGCAGCAAAAACCGCCCACCGTTTAACGGCGAGCGGCTCCAACTCGGTGGTTTAGCCTGACGAGCCTTGAACAGGGGCTCCTTCTTGTTGATCACGTAGACCTTGCCACGACGACCGCACGATCTGGGGCGCCCGGCTTATTCTTCAGCGACCGAGGGACTTACGGACCTTCATCAGGCGCTCCTTTCTCTCATGCGCGTACAGCGGCGCATCACCACACCGCCGCGTGTAATTTTTCGCTTACAGTTCCTTGAACGCATAGCCCAGCGCTATGACACGAGGACCATGTTATCGTATCGACTTTTAACAAACCAGATTAGCGCACTCATTACCCTAATTGTCATGGATAAACAGCACAGCACGGACCTCGCACCCACATCCAGAGCAGACCTCAACGTCTCCCCACCATCAATCCGCAGCACAGAGATAGCCACGCGTGTGGACTTCCTCGCGGACTACCTGCTCCACACCGGACTCAAGGGATATGTGCTGGGCATTTCCGGCTGGCAGACTCTCCACCCTTGCAGGCCGCCTCGCACAACTCGCCGCAGAAAAAGTGCGCACAGCAGGTCAACGCGGGTTCTGGGCGTGCGCCTCCCTATGGAACCAAGTAGACGAGACGACGCCCAAACCGCGCTCCGCTTCATCCAGCCCGACCACAGCATCGTCATTAACATCAAAGCGACCACTGATGCCATGGACAACGCGTTGCCGCTGCGCTCGGGGCGTGACGACCTCACCGATTTCAACCGCGGGAATGTCAAGGCCCGCCAGCATGATCGCGCAGTACGCCGTCGCCGGTGAGTGCGACGCGGTCATTGGCACCGACACGCGGCCAGAAAACATCACCGGCTTTTTCACCAAGTTCGGCGACGGCGGTGCGACATCCTGCCGCTCGCGGGCCTAACCAAACGCCAGGGGCTGCACTACTCCGCGAACTCGGCGCACGAATCCACCTGGGCGAAGGTGCACCACCGCCGACGCGAGGACACGCGGCCGTCGTTGCCGACGAAGAAGCCCTGGGCGTCAGCTACACCGACATCGACACCTACCGAAACCGACCAACCGCTTACCGACGCCACCGCCTCGGAACACCTGTGGCGGGTCGGTGAACCTAAACGCCACCTGCCCATCACGCCCTTCGAGCACGTGGTGGCGCGCTTAACGACGCCGCGACCCCGTAATGAAGCCATACGCCGTCGGCACCGCAATGCGCACCCACAGCGCTGGCCCGTGCTGAGATCAAAGAAACCCCTGGTTGAGGTCACATTTGAAAAACATCGAGCCGAGGTAGCCGCCGACCATCGAGCCGATAATGCCCAACAGCATGGTGAGAATGATCCCACGCGCTGTTCTCCAGGCATCACCATCTGCAATCGCACCAGACGAAAACCAAGCAACATCGAAGCGGGGGATTCTCATGGCCCCCCTATAAACGCAGAAGCGACATCGCGCCAGTACAGTAACAACAATGAAACATCACCTCACTGACGACACCATGCTCAACGACCTCGGCGTGCTCCTCCACCGTCCGCGCTGCCTACCATTCCGCCCACGGGGGTGCGCGCCGGGACATCGGCGGTTGGGTGGATTCCCCCGACCGGCTACCCTCAACGGCTGGATTACTGACGACGCCCAAGCCTACGATGACGCCACCATCACCGGGCCGCACTGGTCAGTGGAAACGCGAATTTACGAATCCGCACCCATCGGCGAAACCGCCCGCGTCGGCTGTTAGCAATCTGCGGTCACGCCTGCCATCGGATATGGCGTCACGTCACGGCGACATCACCATCGACGGCCGCGCCTGGATGAAGACGCTGACCTCTCCCACCTCTCACTTCCTTATCGCACTTGGGCTGTGGCGAGCTAGCTCACCCACGTTGCCCCAGTAAACTCCTACACCGTCACCCGGCGACTGGATCGGCTCACTCTGATGACTTCGCTGCCGCGTTTTGACTGGTGCCGAGTACGCGCTGTTCGCGGACTCTCGCTCGCGCGCACATCAACGGTGCGTGCGCTCTTAACCAGCAGACGCAGTGTCATCAGTGCAGAGATACCCACCGCTGCGGCACCGAAGAAGATGGCGGGAATCGCGGCGTCGGTAAACGCGGTCGGGGTGGCGCTGGCCGTCGTAGGCAAGGGAAAATGGCGGTGATCAGCGACACCAAACACAACGCCCACCTCGCGGATCGTGGCGTTCGTGCGGGTGCAGTCGCTTGCTCTTCAGGGGCCATGCCGACAGAGTACCGCGTTGACAATCGGAGAAGACAAGACCCGTGCACACCAGCGACTAATCATGGCTGGGATCATGCTGCGATACGACATGGCGGGGCGAGGTGGCGGCGATCCATATTGAGTCCGCTGGCGAGAAGAATAGAGTCCACGAAAAATAACGGGACGGTTGCCGAAGCGCCAGCAAGCCATCAGAGATGGGTGCAACAAAAAGTGGGGCGAGCGTCCACGGCATTGTCTTCACCCAGCTTCGAGAGGGTTGTTGCCAGCACGACCTGGAAGAACTGGGAAAGGAGAAATATCGATCCGTACGTTCCAGAAGGCAAAGAGAAAACGTCACCACGTTGGCCATGCTGGAAACTGCCGTTTTCTAAACATACTCGAGGGGCAGAACTGGGTGCGACGTGCGTGCCTCCCAGATGAGAAATGCTGGGAAAAGCAATGCCACCGATGATGCTGACAAGAATCCCCAGTGCTGGTCAGCCTTTGTCGTTACCGCGGAAATGCCGTGGTGAGCGCAAAAACACCAATGACAGCGAGTATGACACCGAGCAGGTCAAGTTTCTGCGCCTTGCCATAGCTTTCCGGGATTACCCAGTAAATCAGCGCGAGGCGAGGCAATGCCTACCGGACATTGATCCAGAAGGCTGCTTCCCGGTTCACGCCCTCAACGACAATCCCACCGATGAGCGGGCCGAGGCAACGCCCAAACCGACAATACCTCCCCATATTCCAATGGCGCTGCGCGAAAGACGCTCTGGAACCGAGGTGCTGAGCAATGTGAGGGAAAGCGGGAAAAGGGCTGCACGCACACCTTGGGTGTTCGCGCGACATGAGCATCAGGGCTCGGTGCTGAGTCCACACAGCAGAGAGGCGACGGTAAACAATGCGAGTCCCCGGCAAAGATGCAACGCCTGCCACAACGATCGGCCACCCCAGATGACGTCAGGACCAGGGATGCAGAAGGCGAGGTGCTAGGCATTGACAAACCAGCTGAGCTGCTCGAATGTTGCCCCCGAGTTCCGGCCTCATGACGGGAAGGGCGTTGAGTGACAATGAGGGTTGTCAAAGCGATGCCATGAACGATAGACAGCGGACTGTGAGGATGATGAGCTAGATCGGACGGGTTGGTTGCGTTGATTGTTGCGGCTCTGTGCCTCGGTTTTCGCGTTGAGGGTTTCCACTGTTGTTTTCCTCCTTGCGAGATGGGTTCCTGTGCGGTGTGCAGCGTACGTTGCGCAAGTTTGGTTTGTAATCAGTTGATTACAACCAGACCTTACGTGTGTGTTGCGCAGCGTAGCAACAGCCCCAGCAATCCGCAGGCGGGTGATGATGCATGTGGCAACGTGGCCCGACAGAGACGCACCGCGAACCCCGCAAGACCCTGCCAAAAACAGAACGCCTTTCCAGCAGCCGCAGCGCGCTGTCTTGCCGCCGCCAGCAAAGTCTTTGGCAACCTCGGCTACGCAGGGTTGCAGCTGACCGATGCGCCATAGCCAAAAGCTGCCGGGTGAGGCCAAGCCTACGTCGTGCGAACACGCTGGATCGAAAAGAAAACCTGTTGCCGAGGCGTCGGAGACGCGCACTCAGCCCGCATCAAAGATGCTTTCACTCCGAGTAACACAGGAAGACCAAAGGGACGACCTCACGAAACCATGGGACGCGCCTACCACGTCCGAACTTATGGCCGACCAGTCAAATCTGCCAGTCGTCGTGCATCTGTTCACCATGGGGACACCCCAGCTTCGAGCCCATCGCACGCACCGGTTTTTCTTGAGATTTATCGCGTGATTTATGATGCGTTGAACATGGATACAGACGCCGCAAAACGATTCCTAGCGCGAGGAATGCTCATCAACGTACTGCTCGAGGATTGGGCTGGTGGAAGTAAAGTGAGTGCCAGCGGACTCAAAAAGCAGAGACAAGTATACAAACTTATAAGGCATTTTCCAACAAGATACCGACGCGTCTTTTGGTCACCTGCGCGCACAGCGACAGAGCAGCGAGACCTGAATCCGGCACCACCACAGACTCAGAACAACGTTAGTGCACAACGTTTGCATGGAAGTTTGCTTATGCCCAGGCAGCAAAAATGGGGCTTTCAGGCTTGAGGCATAAGCAGATTTTACAGGGGATCACAATGACACCGTTCAAACCTTGACGCGAGCGAGGTTGCGGCTATCAAACTGCCATCCCAGGCCATCTGTGCAAAGTTTGTGCGGACAGCAGTGAACCTTGTTAACCATCCGCCATCACCAACTACACCGCTTCCGAATCATCGCGTAGGAGAGCGTTTCTGGCAGCGTCGACACCTCGGCAACCACGCTAAAGCGCATGGCTCGTAGAGTCGGCGGCTGGCATCGGTGGTTGCTTCGAGGAAAACGGGGGCGGGCTGGGCGTCGATAAGCGCGAGGCGGCTCCGCAGCAGCGCAGAGCCGATGCCTTGCCCACGCACGTCCGGCGAGGTGGCGATGTCGTGGAGGTACCAGTGCGGGCTGTCGGGTTGATGCGGGTCAACGGCTTTTCTGATGCTTGGCCCCGCGGGTTCGGCGGGCGGGACGACGAACCAGGCCGCGCAGGTTTCCTTCAGCCATATTCGTCGTCGATATCGAGCATGTCGGGGTTTCAAGGTGAGCGCCCCGAGTACACGGCCGTCTGCGGAGCCATCAAGGACCACGTCCACGCTGTCACTCCCTCGCAGGCCGACTCCCCATTCGCATTCGGCTTTGATCACGTGCCTGCGTATGCGGGGGCTGGGGGCAATGGCCTTCCACACAGGGTCGTCCATGAAGGCATCGGCAAAGAGTTCCGACACCTGCGGAATATGCTCATCTGTTGCTGTAACGATATGCACCATTATTTCGCCAGCCGTTCACAACACCCCGCGATGCCATGCTTTCGACTTGTCGTACCTATCTACCCTAAAAGAAAAACCGTACAGCACCGCTATGTACACCCTTATCGACGCCCCGGAACAGCACAGGTACGTACGCTGGAGGATACACATACTGAAGGAGCAACAGCCATGCCCACCACACTTGTTGCCGGGGCAACCGGATACCTCGGACGCTATATTGTTGCAGAACTCCACCGCCGCGGGCACACGGTTCGCGCCATTGTTCGCGACCGCAGCCGCGCAGACCGTTGAAGGTGCCTACGGTGCACCGAGCCTTGACGGTCTTGTCGACGACTGGGCCGCAGGAAACGTCACCGACGCGGCATTCACTCAGGACGTGGCGGCGGGGTGGATCATATGGTGTCCGCACTGGGGTGACGCGCCAAAAAGCAGACCCGTGGAACATCGACAATCGCGCCAACCAAAGCATCCTCGCCTCGGCGCTGAGGCATGGTGCCAGCTCCGTCACCTACATCAATGCGCTTGGTGCCGAGACCTGCCCCGCCGAACTCACCCGCGCCAAAACGGCCTTTGCGCGGGCTTTGGAGTCTGCGGATATCGCGTCCACCGTTATTAACCCGTCCGCCCTATTTCTCTGACGCGGCGGAACTGCTCACTATGGCCAAGCGTGGGTTAGTCCCCTCTTCGCACCGGACATACGCCTCAACCCCGATTCATGGTGCCGACCTCGCAGCTTACACCGTGGACCAGCTGGAACAGGGAAACACCGGATCCTTCGACATCGGCGGGCCGGATACTTTACCCGGAAGGAAATCACCACAGCATTCCAGGCGGTGGGATGAAACCACGCATTGTAAAAGTACCCGGTTGGACACTGCCACCAGTCTTGGGGCTTGTCGGGCTATTCAACTCGCGGCGGCCGACACCATCCGCTTTGCTACCTGGAGTATGCAGCACGACTGCGTTGCACCCACAACGGGCACTCACCATATTGCGGATTTCTTTCGGGAGTATGCGGGAAGATAGACGAGAACCTAACCCGCCCGCTCGGTGAAATTCCCACGCACCGTGAACTTTGAACATCGTCTGAACCGAACCTTCCAGGCATTATTCTAGAAAAGTAGGTTAACCTAACCTCATCAACAACCACATTTTTCACCCCATAACGTGCAGCGCATCATACGGCACCCCCGTTAGGCGAGTACCGTGGAGTTAGCTCTCACAACTATTTCTGACTCATCCGAACGAAAGTACTGCCATGTCCGTCACCACATCCCGATCCATCTTGTCCGAAGGCAACGCAGCGGCGCGTTGGCTGCCCTGCGCACCGCATTGAGCGGCGATTCTTCCGTAAGCACCCGCGAGATTGGGACCGCATGGCCCTAGCTGTGGATGCCTCCCACTACCTGCACGCCCCGGATGCGGTGATGCGTGCGGGAAGTCCCCGACCGACGTGGGCGTCGCTATGCGCGTCGCCGCCGAGATGGGCTGGCCACTGACGTTCCGCGGCGGCGGCACGAGCCCTGTCTGGTCAGGCGCTGTCGGAGGTTTGACGGTGGATGTCCGCAGGCATTTCCGCGGCATGGAGATTCTGGATGGCGGCCTGCGTGTACGCGTCCAGCCGGGACCGACCATTGCGCAGGTCAATGGGGCGCTGGCGCGTCATGGCAGGGAAAGCTGGGGGCCCGGACCCGGCGTCGTCAATTGCTTGCACCATCGGCGGCATGATCGCCAACAATTCCTCGGGCATGACCTGCGGAACCACGGCGAACGCCTACCGCACCATCGATTCCATGACCATCGCTCTCCCCAGCGGAACGGTGGTGGATACGGCATCGCCGCAGGCGAGACGACATTCTGCGCACGCACGAGCCCGCGCTGGTGGAGGTGCTGGAGCGGCTGCGCGACACGCTGCGCGGCGACAAGTACCGCGCGGATATTGAACGTCGCTACGCCATCAAGAACACCATGGGCTATGGCATCAATTCCTTCCTTGATTTCGATACGCCCGCCAAGATTCTTGAGCACCTGATGATCGGCTCAGAAGGCACCCTGGGGTTCGTCGCGGAGGCCGTGTTCAATACCGTACCCGTGCCCAAGCGCACCGCCACCGGGCTGCTCATGTTTGATTCACTCGACGCCGCCACGAGGCCCTGCCCAAGCTCGTCTACTCGGGTGCCGATGTGGTGGAGCTTATCGACGCCGCCTCCATCCGCGCCATGGGTCCCGATGCCTCGTCCGTGCTCCCGAAGGGCTTCAACGTGGATCAGCACGCTTCGCTACTGGTGGAGTACCAGGCTATGGATGATGAAGGCATCGCCGAGCACATCGCCACTGGTGAGGCCACATTTGAACAGCTCGATGGCCTCTCCACTCCCCCGGAAATGACCAATGAGGCATCCCGGCGCGCCCAAATGTGGGTGATGCGCAACGGCCTGTACACAAAGATCATGCGTAGCCGTCCGAAGGGCACGATGGCGCTGCTGGAGGACATTGCTGTGCCCATGGAGCAGCTCGGCGGTGTGTGTACTGAACTGCAGGTGCTGTTTGATAAGCACAACTATGATGGCGCGGTGATTTTCGGGCATGCGAAGAACGGCAATATTCACTTCCTGGTCACGGAGGATTTTGCTGGCCCTGAGTCCTTGAACCGTTACGACCAGTTCACCGAGGACATGGTGGAGTTGGTGTTGCGCGAGCAGGGCACGTTGAAGGCCGAGCACGGCACTGGACGCATCATGTCCCCGTTTGTGCACCGTCAATATGGTGATGATCTGTATCAGGCCATGGTGGACGTGAAGAACGCCTGCGATCCGAAGCGGATTCTCAATCCTGGCACGATCATCACTGACGATCCGCAGCTGCATCTCAAGCACATCAAGCCCACTGACCCGGTTCGTCAGATCATTGATGACTGTGTGGAATGTGGCTACTGCGAGCCCGTGTGCCCATCCCAGCACCTGACCACGACACCCCGCCAACGCATTGTGATCCAGCGCGCCATCGCTGCTTGTGAGGCCACCGGTGCCTATGACCTGGCGGAACGCCTGAAAGAGCAGGAGGTGTACGATGTCGTCCAAACCTGCGCCGTGGATGGTATGTGCCTGACTGCCTGCCCCGTGAAGATCAACACTGGTGATTTGATTCGCGCAAAGCGGCGGGAAACCCAGAACGAGACTCTGGACAAGGGCTGGAAAGTTGCGGCAGAGCACTGGGACATGGTGCTGCGCGGGCGTCGTTAGGCATGACCACGACCCACGCGTTGCCGACAACGCCGCTGCGTGGGGCTCTGGGGTTGGCACGTAAAGCCCTGGTGAAGACATCGTACCTACCCTGACCAGTGAACTTCCCGGCGGCGGCAAGGTGCGCAAAGCCGCAAACGGTGCCCAACCCGGATGCCATTTTTCATGCCCGCGTGTGTGGGCACCATGTTTGGCACTCGAGCATGCTTGCGGCACCGGCGTGGGCGGCGCGGTGCGGGAACTCGCAGCCTACGCGGGCCTGCGACTCAGCACGCCGGCGGGTGTTCAGGAACTCTGCTGTGGTACCCCCTGGAAGTCAGAAGGGCCTGGCCAAGGGCTATGAGGTGATGAAGGACAAGCTCACCTCCTGGATTGTCCAGCACACCACCACGGGCGGATTCCACTGGTGTGCGACAACGTGTCCTGCACGGAAGGCATTGTTGTGGCGTTGAAGAACGCCGGGGTTGAGAGCATTACCGTCATGGATGCCACGGAATGGGTGGCCACCTATGTCGCGCCGGTGCTTCCGCCGCTGGCCAAGGCTCGCAAAGCGGCGGTGCACCCGACCTGTTCCTCCACGCACCTGGGCGTCAACGATGCGCTCATGATGCTGGCCGGACTGGTCGCGGACGAGGCCGTCATTCCCGACGGCTGGCGCTGCTGCGCCTTTGCACGGTGACCGCGGCCTGCTCCACGAGGAACTCACCGCCACCGCTACCCACGACGAGGCACGCTCCGTCAAGCACCTTGATGCCGACTTGTTCCTGTCCTGCAACCGCACCTGCGAACTCGGCATGACCCGCACCACAGGACACACCTATGTGCATGTGTTGGAGGAGCTTGCGGCGCGCGTCGCTGATCGGGCGGGAAGCGCTGACCGCAGCACCGACCTGGCTGGAGTGTTCTACCCAGCGAGGTCGGTGAGTACCCGCACGACCGACGCCCCGTAACCCCCACCAAATAAAATCGCGTGGACCAGCAGGGGCGGCAACTGGTACCAGGGCACCCGCTCGTGCCATCCGTCAGCCAGCGGATAGGTGTTGTTGTAGAGCGATGAACGCATCCTTACCGAACCCGCCAAACAAGAGCATCATGGCCAGATCCACTTCGCGATGTGCATAGTACGCCGCCGGATCAATCAACCAGTTCCGCCCTCCACATCCACCAGACGATTCCCACCCCACAGATCACCCGTGCACCAATGCTGGTGGCTCATCCGGGCCCACACAAATCCACTGCTTTGGGCGAAGCTCGTCAAAAAGACGCTGCACCCCACTCGGAACAGCACCCATCGCCGTGGCCTGCGTAATGAGCGGCTGGACACGCCTATACACATAAAAGTCCGGCCACGACTGCGTCGGCGTTAGATCGACCTCCACCGAGCCAAGAAAACCCGAGTCGTCCCCATCAATCCCGCCGAAATGCGGCTGCGGAACCTGGTGTAGTTCCGCCAAACTGGTGCCAAGGTCGGCTTCCGAGGTGAACGTGCGGCCGCCCTCCTCAATCCACTCCAACATCAACCCGCGTGACGACGCCCTGACAACCTCCGGCACACCCAATGTTTCCGGCACTGTATCCCGCAGGGCTTTCAAGCCACGCGCCTCCCGCTCAAACATCTGCTTTTTGGGTTTCTGATGTGCTTTTAGGAAATATGATGTATCTGGAGTATCAACGCGAAAAGCCTGGGAAATATCACCGCCCGAAAGGGTGTTACACCGGTGATAGTGAGGCCGTCAGTTGGTTCCGCTGGGAGTTGTGAGTAGTGCATAAAGCCCAGACTACCTGGTTATTTACTCTTACGCGGCCACCCATACACCGCCACAATGAATAGGAAAAGTGCGGCGCCGGAGGTCACATAAATAAACGAACCCCAGTTATAGGTGTCATCCACACCCAGCAGATCCCGTACCCAGAAGTAAGCGGCAGCGCCTATGGCCAGCGTCAACCATCGCAACACCAAACTACGCAGGCTAATGTCAATAACAATCGGCCTGTCATTGAAGGTGAAACGTATTTCTTTCTTGTCCGACACGGTAATATTCCTTATTCCTTGGCGGGCAAAAGAATCAGATCATCACAAGTAGTAATATCACACTGACTATCGTTAGCATTTGTTATATGAATATTTCCCTTCATTTTTATTATTTTGCTAGTAATATTTTTCAGTATGCCAAAATTTTCTCAACGTATTAGTAGTGCATGTGCCACAATGATCCTGACCGCAGGGGCGCTAGCCATAACAGCGACAGCTCCCGCCGTGGCCGCTCCCGTCGACAATCCCACCATTGACCCGGTGGGATACAACATTGTCAACGGTGTGCAAGACCAAGAGCATCCGATTACTGTCGCCGATATCACCAAAGACACCGGCAGCAGCAGCACACCCTCATCCCTGGGTACGCACCCCATCCTGGAGCAGGGCAACGTTGAAGAAAAAATCATTGAGGGCGATTCCCGTACCCAAGTCACCACGACCACCGAAGCACCATTCCGTTGGGTGGGGCTCATCACCTACACCACGCAAGCTGGTGGAACTGGTCGATGCACAGGTTCACTTGTCGCCGCCGATACCGTGGTCACCGCAGGACATTGCCTCAATAAAAACGGCAGCAACATCACCTTCACACCGGGCCAAAAACGGCGCAGACAAGCGCTTTCGCACGGCCAAAAGCAAGCCAAGTCTGGTACGACAAAACTGGCAGTGCCGCTGGCCACGATTGGGGCGTGATCAAACTGGAAACACCCATTGGTTCCGACGTCGGCTGGTTCGGCATGCGCACGCCCGAACCTGGATCCCTCAACGGCAGCTTTGCCACCGTCATCGGATATCCCGGCGACAAACCATTCGGCACCATGTGGAAGGGTCGCAACAAGATCCTGAAAACAAACAAACTACAGGCGTATTACTCCGCCGATACCTCCGACGGCGAGTCTGGCGCATCCATAGTTGACGACACCGCCATCATCTACGGCATCCACACCAGCGGCACCAACCAACAAAACTGGGGAACACTACTCACTGGCGAGTTATTCAACACGATCGTGAACATTTCCAAACGGGAGGTGGAGGGCTAAGAGATGCCTACCACCTGGTGCGCTGGGCGTCGATAAGCGCTTATTCAAACGATCTTGAGTACAAATTTTTATTTGTGCTAGGGTGAGGTCACCAGTGATTAAAGAGGTGACATGTGGAAGCAGCAGAAAATATCGACGCCGCATTGCGTGCGCTGGCTGACCAGAACCGTCGGGCAATCTTGCGGGTGATTCGTTCGGGGCCACAGCCCGTCGGCGCGGTGGCGGAAACGGTTGGACTATCGCAGCAAACGACATCGCACCACCTACGCACTCTTCACAAAGCGGGTCTGGCGGCCCTCAGCACAGACCGTACGCGTCATTTGTATGCGGTCAACACCGATGGACTTGCTGCGGTGCGCTCCTACCTTGATGAATTCTGGCCTGACAAGCTCGCCACCCTGAAATCTGTCATCGAGCAGCGGGAGGCGAAGAATGGCTGAGTTCCAGGACTTCATCGACATCGCCGCGCCACCCGAGACCGTATTCGACTACCTGACCACGAACGAAGGCATGACGGCGTGGATGGGGCAATACGCTGACCTCAACCCGACACCAGGTGGACAGTTTGCCGTTGACATCACTGGCCACCCCGTGCGAGGCGAATACCTGGTGGTCGAGCCCTACAGACGTGTGGTGTTCACATGGGGTTTTACAGGCAGCGACCACTTGCCTGCCGGAGCATCCACGGTCGAATTTCTCTTGACTCCCATCAACGGCGGCACCCGTGTTGAGCTGCGCCACTTCAACCTTCCAGAAACCGAAGTCGCAGGCCACAAGCACGGTTGGACTCATTTCCTACCTCGTTTGAAAACTGCGGGCGCAGGGCACGACGCCGGACCAGATCACTGGCGAACCCTCCCCGACTGAAAGGAATCGGGTTCCATGACCGCCTACGAGATCGTGAAAACTACCACCAGGCGTGGACGGCAGGGTGACATTGAGTTGGCCATGTCCTACATCGCCGATAACATGACATGCCGGGCGCCCGGTGTTGACCTGACTACCAAGCAGGATTATCGGGACTTCATTGCGGGATTCGCCCCACGTCTCACCGGGATCGGCGAGATCGCGGAGTTCGCTGACGGCGACAAAGGTTGCGTTGTTTTACCGCAAAGACCGCCGTCACGGATACCGCCCCGCTGCGGAACTCTTCACGGTGCACAACGGCGTGATCACTGAAAGCGTCTTAATTTTTCGACCGGCTCTCCCTATGCGCCGCAGAAAAAGGCTAAACCCATGGCAGCCATGACACCTGAACAGCAGGCACTTATTCAGCGCATTCAGTCGTTGGTGACTGACCAGTCAGATGTGAGAGAGGTTTCGATGTTCGGCGGGCGCGCGATCATGGTCAACGACAAGATGATCGTCAGCGCAGGAAAAGCCGGCGACCTCCTAGTTCGCGTTGACGCAGACCAGCATGACGCGCTCCTTTCAGAACCCGGTGCTGCTCAAGCCGAAATGGGTGCGGGGCGACGCATGGGGCCAGGTTGGATTACTGTCAGCTCCGAAGCTATCGCTGACGATGAATGCCTGAGTTTCTGGGTCGACGCGGCCATGAGCTACAACAAGGCCGTCACCCGCGCCAACCAGAACTAAAAAACCCGGTCACAGCATCTCTACTGTGACTGGGTTTTTATCTGTGGAGCTAACGGGACTCGAACCCGTGACCCCCACACTGCCAGTGTGGTGCGCTACCAGCTGCGCCATAGCCCCTTGGTGGACTCCTCAAATGTACACGCTGCACTCATGTTGCCACAAATCAGCAGGCATAAGGCATAATGCGTCATGTCGAGGAGTCGCTACAGAACTCAGTGTTAGCTTCCTGTTACTTGAGCAACCCAGGCGTCGCTGACTTGCTGGCTGCTGTCCACAACAGAGACATCTTGACCATCTTTGTTGATCACACGGGGCGAAGAAACGCCACGGCCGAGCCCTTCCAGCTTGGAGGTGTTGGTGTCCTTCATCTTCAGGAAGGCATCCTTTTCTTTCTCATCCTTGATGGCCTTGGTGACATCTTCGGAGGCACCAAGTGTTTCAGCGGCTTTGGCGAACTGTTCGTTGTCCCACTTGTTGTACACGTCTTTCTGGTTGTTCATCAGCATGGCGCGGAAGTTCCAGTAGAGGTTTGCGTCGCCGCTCTTGGCTACGGCGAGCGCCGCAGTGCCCGCGCGAGTGGAGTGGCCTTTGTCGGCATCCTGGCCGCGGTCCAGGAAGTTGAGGGTGCGGACGTTCACCACGAGCTTGCCTTGATCGATCGCGTCTTTCATGGCATCGTCGCTGGCGATGGCCAATTCAGAGCAGTGGGGGCAGGAGAAGTCTTCGTAGAGGTCTACTGTGGGCGTCTCGGCGGTTGCGGAGGCGCTTTTCAGCGTCACAGCGTCATCGGCAAAGGTTTCAGTGAAGGAGACGTTTTGCTTCTCCCACTGTGCTGCGATGTCGTTAGAACCACCCCCACCGCCGTGTGACTTTTGGCCGTTGATCACAATGTAGCCCACCACAACGGCAGCAATGACGATCACGGCGAGCAGCGCCCAGAGGAACCCGTTGCTGCTTTCGTTGGGGGACTTGATTTTGGAACTCATGAATTTAATCCTCGTGAAACAACTAGAGAAGGAAAGCGCAGGGCTCTCATAAACTCTTACGAACTTAACTCCGTAAGAGTTTATGCGCCATGCGCCTTAAATGCACTGTCAGCTGATTGTTCGCGGCTACTACATAGCTGCTATGTATAGTTACACGTAGAGGGCCCATTTCTTGAAAGGCCACTTCACTACCCACGCCGCCCCAGCAGCAAATACCAGGTCGCGGAGTATTTCTGACAAGTATGTCCATGCTGTGACGTTGGCGTTGTAGCCGCCTCCGCCGAAGCATCCGCAATCGATGGTCAGACCCCGCGCCCACGCAGAGATGATGCCTGCGATGAACACAGCGAAGATGACGCTGGATACCGCAGCTGTGGCCCGGAGGAAAATACCCGCGAGCAGCATGACCCCCAGCGCGATTTCGACGACAGGCAGTGCGGTGCCGATGAGGTCTGAGACGTCTCTGCTGAATAGCTCGTACGCGGCCACGGATTGTTTGGTGGTCACGGGGTCGGCCAGTTTCTGCCAACCGCTAACAAGCCAGACGACGGCGAGCCCGAATCGGGCGATGAACCCGATGGCGGTGGTGACCATCGCCGTCTTGTTATTCTTACCCGACTCAGCGTGCGCGGAATCGGCACCGCTCGCGTCGGCGTTGTTGGGAGTTAACGTCGTAGACACAGCACCCAACTTTAGTGGGTTTGGGCGGAAATGACTACCACGCAGCACGCCACCCAAACGTCACAGGCACATTACCCACCAAGCACGTCGTCTACGAGCTCTGCAGCCTCAGACTGCACTTTTGCCAGGTGTTCTTCCCCGAGGAAGGACTCAGCGTAGATCTTGTATTTGTCTTCGGTGCCGGACGGCGCGCAGCAAACCACGCGTTTTCAGTGCAGACTTTGAGTCCACCGATGGGTGCGCCGTTTCCTGGAGCGTGGGTGAGCTTCGCGGTGATCTCTTCCCCGGCCAACGCGGTTGCCGTCACCTGTTCGGGTGACAAGGCTTTCAACACGGCCTTTTGCTCGCGCGTGGCGTTGGCATCGGTGCGGGCGTAGACGGGTGCACCGTATTGTTCCGCCAGCTCGGCGTAACGCTGCGATGGGGTTTTTCCGGTCACTGCGGTGATTTCAGAGGCCAGCAGGTCAAGGATGATGCCGTCTTTGTCAGTGGACCACACGGTCCCATCGTGCCGGAGGAAGGAGGCACCTGCGGATTCTTCGCCACCGAAACCGATGGTGCCGTCGATAAGCCCTGGCACAAACCACTTGAAACCAACAGGAACTTCCTCAAGGCGGCGTCCCAGTGCGCCGACCACGCGGTCGATCATGGAGGAAGAAACCAGGGTTTTACCCACAGCCGTCTCAGGCGACCAGCCGGGGACGATTGCCAAACAAATATTCAATGGCCACAGCCAGGTAGTGGTTGGGGTTCATCAGGCCAAAGTCTGGGGGTGACAATGCCGTGGCGGTCGGCATCGGCGTCGTTACCGGTTGCGATGTCGAACTTAGAGCGGTTGTGCACCAGAGATGCCATGGAGTTGGGCGAGGAGCAGTCCATGCGGATCTTGCCATCGGTGTCTAATGTCATGAAACGCCAGGTTGCGTCCACCTTGGGGTTGACCACGGTGAGGTTGAGCTCGGTGGGCGTCGGCAATGGCACCCCAGTAATCTACGGATGCGCCGCCCATAGGGTCGGCACCAATGCTCAGTCCAGAGCTGCGGATTGCCTCAATGTTTCACCACATTGGGCAGGTCGGCAATGTAGGTGTCCAGGTAGTTGTAGGGGGTGCAGCGGGAATCCAGTACGCCGGAAACAGGGTACGCGTTTCACCCCGGTCAATCCTGCGCGCAGCAGTTCGTTGGCGCGGTTCGCAATCCAATCGGTGGCATCGGTGTCGGCCGGACCGCCGTTGGGTGGATTGTATTTAAAGCCGCCGTCGCGGGGCGGGTTATGGGAGGGAGTGATGACAATGCCGTCGGCACGTTTTCGGGTCGGTACCGGTGACACCACCAGGGAGTTTGGCGTTGTGGGCAAGGATGGCGTGCGACACTGCCGGGGTTGGGGTGTAGCGCCCGCGGTCGTCGACAAGCACAGCAACATCGTTAGCCAGCAACACCTCAAGCGCAGATACCATCGCGGGTTCGGAAAGCGCATGGGTGTCGCGACCGATGAAGATGGGGCCGTTGATGCCTTGCTGCGTGCGGTAATCCACAATCGCTTGGGTGGTGGCGTGAATGTGGTTTTCATTGAACGCGGAATCAAGGGAGGAACCGCGGTGCCCGGATGTTCCAAAAAGCGACCCTGCTGGTCGGGGGTTTTTCTACATCGGGAATGCGTGTGTAATAGGCGGTGACCACCTCGGCGATGTCGATGAGGTCCCGATCTTCCGCCACAAGACCTGCACGTTCATGTGCCATAATTGTCTCCTTAACAAAACTCGAACTATAAATGACGCTAGTTAACGTCTATCTTGCTCTGATTTTTCGCCTGCCCGCACGATACGTGACGCATCTCCCTCCCCAACAGCACGTTTTCCACTACATTCCAAAGAATGGGCATCATTTCACCCTAGCATTCGCGACATCCTTACCGTTGGCATCGGTGCCGCGCTCGGGGCGGTCACACGCTTCCTCATCACAAGCGCCATACCGGTGGGCGGCCTCTGGTCGCTCTTAGCCATCAACATCGCAGGCTGCTTCCTCATGGGCCTCATCCGTCCCAGGGTTGTTCTGGGGCACAGGGTTTCCTCGGTGGGTTCACCAGCTTCAGCACCACATGCTCTTCGCCCATCACCTGTTTATCGACGCCCCTCCCTCCAGGCCGCAACCTACCTTCTTGTCACCAGTGCTTCCTGCATTGGCGCCTGGATACTTGGCGATTGGATCCATTCTTTGAGACCAGAGGCTGCGGCATGACGACCATCCTTCAGATAGCTTTTGGAGGATTCCTCGGAGGCAGCCTCCGCTACCTCCTCTGTCGGCTCCCCCACGGACTTCTCCTCGCCAACACCATCGCCTGTTTCCTCCTCGGACTATCCCAGCACAGTCCCTTCCTTGCCGTCGGCATCGCCGGGAGCTCTTTCCACGTGGTCAAGCCTCGCCGCGCATCTCGGACCGCTCCTTCGCACCTCCCGAGCACGGTTTCGTCCAGAGTATCTGCGCCACCACGCTGTGCGGATATGCCGCGATTCTCGTCGGCTTATCCGTATAGTTCAGGTCATGGATCTTAAAGACTTCCAATATTCAGAATCAATACTTATCGACGCCCCCGCACACCACGTCTACGATCTTGTCACCGATGTCACCCGCACCGGCGAATGGAGCCCCATCGTAGAAACCTGCTGGTGGAAAGAACCTTCCGACCACGCCGAAGTTGGGGCGTGGTTCATTGGACGCAACGTCACTCCCGAACGCACATGGGAAACCGAATCCCTTGTCACCGAAGCTCAACGACCCATCGCATTTCAGTGGGCCGTCAACGGTGGCGTTGTCCGCTGGGGATACACCATCGCCCCCACCGATACCGGGTGTGAGCTCACCGAAACCTGGGAGTTGACCCAGCAAGGACTCGACTTTTTCCGCGAAAAATACGGCGACGACGCTGAAAACCAACTCGCCGACCGCCGAGCAGCGGCACTAGCAGGTATCCCCGCTACTTTGGTTCGTATCAAAGAAATTGCCGAAACCGCCGCGTAACAGAAAAAAAGGCGGGTGGGGTGCCGGTGCGCCCATCAGGCACACACAACACCCCACCCACCATCTGGAGTTATTAATGCTGGCAGTAACCTACTCTCCCACACCCTCCCAGGTGCAGTACCATCAGCGCCCACAGACTTAGCAACCGGGTTCGAAAAGGACAACCGGGCGTGACCCTGCGACTATCACCACCAACACACCCAACACAACACCACACCTGGTGTTGCGCCAGACACTGCACAGCAGACCACGAAACCACACACCACCACCCACGGCAGCGACGTCCTGTTTTCATCATTCCTCTCGTATTGTCAACACACGCATATGTTTTCCACAACCCTGTAGCACACCACCACTATGGCGATAGTTTGTGTCGGTTATATTAGTATCGGTCATCTCACAACACCTTACGATGCTTCCAACTCCGACCTATCAACCCCCTCATCTTCAGGGAACCTCAACAGAAACCTCATCTCACAACAGGCTTCCCGCTTAGATGCTTTCAGCGGTTATCCCTCCCGCACATAGCCAACCAGCCATGCCACCGGCGTGACAACTGGCACACTAGAGGTACGTCCATCCCGGTCCTCTCGTACTAGGGACAGCCTTGTTCAAGTTTCCACGCGCGGCGGATAGAGACCGAACTGTCTCACGACGTTCTAAACCCAGCTCGCGTGCCGCTTTAATGGGCGAACAGCCCAACCCTTGGGACCTACTCCAGCCCCAGGATGCGACGAGCCGACATCGAGGTGCCAAACCATCCCGTCGATATGAACTCTTGGGGAAGATCAGCCTGTTATCCCCAGGGTACCTTTTTATCCGTTGAGCGACACCACACCCACACGTTGATGCCGGATCACTGGTCCCTGCTTTCGCACCTGCTCCACCCGTCAGTGTCACAGTCAAGCTCCCTTACTGCACTTACACTCTACAAACCTGATTACCAACCAAGCCGAGGGAACCTTTGGGCGCCTCCGTTACCATTTAGGGAGGCAACCGCCCCAGTTAAACTACCCACCAGGCACTGTCCCAAAACCCGATCAGGGCCCACAGTTAGATGCACACAACAACCAGGTGGTATTTCACCAATGACTCCACACCCACTAGCGTGAATGCTTCCACGTCTCCCACCTATCCTACACAAGCTGCAGCACACACCAATACCAAGCTATAGTAAAAAGGTCCCGGGGTCTTTTTCGTCCTGCCGCGCGAAACGAGCATCTTTACTCGTACTGCAATTTCACCGGGCCTATGGTTGAGACAGCAGGGAAGTCGTTACGCCATTCGTGCAGGTCGGAACTTACCCGACAAGGAATTTCGCTACCTTAGGATGGTTATAGTTACCACCGCCGTTTACTGGGGCTTCAATTACCCGCCTCACACACCACAGGGTGTGCTCACGAGTCCTCTTAACCTTCCAGCACCGGGCAGGCGTCAGTCCGTATACCTCGACTTGCAACGTCTTCGCACGGACCTGTGTTTTTAATAAACAGTCGCTTCCCTCACTTCTCTGCGGCCACACACACGCACACCGCACAAGGGGTGATTGCCGCACATGGCTCCCTTCTCCCGAAGTTACGGGGGCATTTTGCCGAGTTCCTTAACCATAGTTCACCCGAACGCCTTAGTATCCTCAACCAGACCACCTGTGTCGGTTTCCGGTACGGGCCGTGCACACACATCGCTAGAGGCTTTTCTCGACAGCACAGGCACATCAAACATCCCCAACAATCTGGGTACGCATCACGCCTCACCCTATATGCAGAACGGATTTACCTATCCTACGGGCCACACGCTTACACCACAATCCACTAAGTGGCCTTGACTACCAATCTGTGTCACCCCATCGCTTGGCTACCAACGATCAAGATCCCACGCACCACACACCAAACCAACACCAAAAGCATTGATCCCGCGGTGGTGGGTGGTTAGTACAACCGAGTCACCACTGGTCGCGCATACACGGGTACGGGACTATCAACCCGTTATCCATCGACTACGCCTGTCGGCCTCGCCTTAGGTCCCGACTCACCCTGGGAAGATTAGCTTCACCCAGGAACCCTTAGTCATCCGGCGAACACGTTTTCCACATGTTTTTCGCTACTCATGCCTGCATTCTCACTCGCACACACTCCACCACCACTTCCGTGACAGCTTCTCAGCGTGCACGACGCTCCCCTACCCAACACACACTGTGTGTTGCCGCGGTTTCGGCGGTGTACTTTATAAAGCCCCACTACATTATCGGCGCATCACCACTTAACCAGTGAGCTATTACGCACTCTTTCAAGGATGGCTGCTTCTAAGCCAACCTCCTGGCTGTCTTCGCGATGACACCTCCTTTTCCACTCAGCACACCCTTAGGGGCCTTAACCGACGATCTGGGCTGTTTCCCTCTCGACGTCACGGAGCTTATCCCCCGCCGTCTCACTGCCACGCTCGCATATTATTGGCATTCGGGTTTAGCTGGCATCGCTCAAGATGATCGTCCCGCATCAACCAACCAGTCGCTCTACCACCAACAACAACCACGCAACGCTGCACCTAAATGCATTTCGGGGAGAACCAGCTATCACGGAGTTTGATTGGCCTTTCACCCCTACCCACAGCTCATCCCCTCAGTTTTCAACCTAAGTGGGTTCGCGCCTCCACAATGTTTTACCACCGCTTCACACTGGCCATGGGTAGATCACCCCGCTTCGGGTCCAGAACATGCCACTACACATCACCCTCATTAGGATTCGCTTTCGCTACGACTACCCCCACACACGGGTTAACCTCGCGACATGCCGCTGACTCGCAGGCTCATTCTTCAAAAGGCACGCCACCACCCCACACAAACAGGGGCTATGACGGATTGTAAGCACACGGTTTCAGGAACTATTTCACTCCCCTCCCGGGGTACTTTTCACCCTTCCCTCACGGTACTATACTGCACTATCGGTCACGCCAAGTATTCAGGCTTACCGGGTGGTCCCGGCAGATTCACAGCAGATTCCACGAGCCCGCTGCTACTCGGGAAAAATACGCACACCCCAACCACATGTCTTCAGGGTACCGGACTCTCACCGTCTACGGCAGGCGATTCCACACCACTTCCCCCTAACACACAATCCAAGGGTGCCAGCCAGTGGTAGCCAGCCAGACACACGCATCCCACAACCCCCTACACGCAACCCCTACCAAGTATCATCCACGCATAGAGTTTAGCCATCACCTCCGCCTTCGCTCGCCACTACTAACGGAATCACATATTGTTTTCTTCTCCTACGGGTACTGAGATGTTTCACTTCCCCGCGTAACCCCCATACCACCTATTTCATTCAGCAGCAGGTGACCGCACATAACCACGGCCGGGTTTCCCCATTCGGACATCCTCGGATCAACGCTTAATCGGCAACTCCCGAGGCTTAACGCAGCCCTTCACGTCCTTCATCGGCTTGACATGCCCAGGCATCCACCGTGCGCCCTTACAACAAACACACCACCCAACGGTGGTGCGCCACACGAAAAACACACACAAAACAACACAAGAAATTAAACAGAAAAATGATTTCGCGTCCACTATACAGTTCTCACACAACACCACCCCACCACCAGCAACCACCACAACAATAATGATCACCAGCAGACAAGGGCTTAAAATTCCACACGTTTATTGTGTGGGACACCCAACAGCCACACCAAGCACCACACCCTATATAGATACACACCACATATTCTCCCTAGAAAGGAGGTGATCCAGCCGCACCTTCCGGTACGGCTACCTTGTTACGACTTCGTCCCAATCGCCAATCCCACCTTCGACCACTCCCCCCACCACAGGTGGTGGTTAGGCCATGGGCTTCGGGTGTTACCAACTTTCATGACGTGACGGGCGGTGTGTACAAGGCCCGGGAACGTATTCACCGCAGCGTTGCTGATCTGCGATTACTAGCGACTCCGACTTCATGGGGTCGAGTTGCAGACCCCAATCCGAACTGAGGCCGGCTTTAAGAGATTAGCTTCACTTCACAGTGTCGCAACCCGTTGTACCGACCATTGTAGCATGTGTGAAGCCCTGGGTATAAAGGGCATGATGATTTGACGTCATCCCCACCTTCCTCCGAGTTGACCCCGGCAGTTTCTCATGAGTCCCCACCAAAAATGTGCTGGCAACATAAGACAAGGGTTGCGCTCGTTGCGGGACTTAACCCAACATCTCACGACACGAGCTGACGACAACCATGCACCACCTGTGCACCAACCACAAGGGAAGACGTATCTCTACGCCGATCTGGTGCATGTCAAACCCAGGTAAGGTTCTTCGCGTTGCATCGAATTAATCCACATGCTCCGCCGCTTGTGCGGGCCCCCGTCAATTCCTTTGAGTTTTAGCCTTGCGGCCGTACTCCCCAGGCGGGGCGCTTAATGCGTTAGCTACGGCACAGACTGCAAACACACAGCCCACACCTAGCGCCCACCGTTTACAGCATGGACTACCAGGGTATCTAATCCTGTTCGCTCCCCATGCTTTCGCTCCTCAGCGTCAGTAACTGCCCAGTAACCTGCCTTCGCCATCGGTGTTCCTCCTGATATCTGCGCATTTCACCGCTACACCAGGAATTCCAGTTACCCCTACAGCACTCTAGTCGTGCCCGTATCGCCTGCACGCCCGGAGTTAAGCCCCGGAATTTCACAGACGACGCGACACACCACCTACGAGCTCTTTACGCCCAGTAAATCCGGACAACGCTTGCACCCTACGTATTACCGCGGCTGCTGGCACGTAGTTAGCCGGTGCTTCTTCTCCACGGTACCGTCACCCACCAGGTGGGCTTCGTCCCGGGCGAAAGGAGTTTACAACCCGAAGGCCGTCATCCCCCACGCGGCGTCGCTGCATCAGGCTTGCGCCCATTGTGCAATATTCCCCACTGCTGCCTCCCGTAGGAGTCTGGGCCGTGTCTCAGTCCCAATGTGGCCGTCCACCCTCTCAGGCCGGCTACCCGTCGCCGCCTTGGTAGGCCATTACCCCACCAACAAGCTGATAGGCCGCGGGCTCATCCCACACCGCACAAGGCTTTCCACCATGACCCCTACGCCATGGTCGTATGTGGTATTAGACCCAGTTTCCCAGGCTTATCCCACAGTGCGGGGCAGATCACCCACGTGTTACTCACCCGTTCGCCACTCGAGTACCCACCACCAAAAAGTGGCAGGCCTTTCCGTTCGACTTGCATGTGTTAAGCACGCCGCCAGCGTTCGTCCTGAGCCAGGATCAAACTCTCCAACCACAACACACCATGCGTGTGTTGCGCACAAAAACAAAACAAAATAAAAATAGTGTTTCAAGCGTGTATCTCTTGACAAGAGCAACACACCCCACCACCACCAGGGTCGGGGTGTGCGACACCCACACAACAACACTAGTAGTGTGTGGGTGTG